>MDTE01020661.1_pt1 | contig 12126 bp, 14 predicted proteins | sample 811231 | NCBI WGS metagenome assembly MDTE01 (sample SAMN05326651, study PRJNA326480) | marine metagenome | isolation source: seawater | place: Indian Ocean: Red Sea | collected 2010
ACGCTTAGCAGTTTTCTTTTTAGCTACTTTTTTCTTAGCTTTTTTCTTAGCTACTTTACGCTTAGCAACTTTTTTACGTGTGGTAGTTACTTTTTTCTTAGCAACTTTACGTTTAGCTACCTTAGTTTTTCTTTTCGCTTTCGCTTTCTTTTTAACCATACATTCCTCCGCGGTATTGGTGGTTAATTTTTAGTTTAGTAAAAAATACTACAAAAACAAGTGTTAAATTAGTTTATTTTAAAATTATTTTTTCTTTATTTTGTTAAATTAATTATGAAATCCCATTCTTTTTTTTCTAATTTTGTAATTGATAACCTGTTACCGCGTTGAACTACGCGCATATTGGACAGTTGCTTGTGTGATTTTAAATCTTTCAACGTTATAATTTTTTTAAACTTCTTTTTAAACTTAACATCTACCATTAACCATGTTGGTGCATCTTTTTTACTTTTTGGATCATAGTATTTTGCTTTCTTATCGAACGCAGTATGGTCAACGTATGCCTGTTTACATATAGTCATCAACCCATAAATTCCTGGCACATCACAATTTGAGTGATAGAAAAATGCTAAATCGCCATTCTTCATATCATCCCTTATCATATTTCTAACTTGGTAGTTTCTAATGCCATCCCAAGGCTCAACTTTATCTCGTGCAAGGTCATCTATACTATAATCATCAGGCTCATTTTTCATAAGCCAGTAGTTCATTTGAGGACTTCGAGTAATTTATTGTTTAGATTGTCGAGGCTAGCTTCTACTGAGCTAAATTCTTTTAGTTTGATCTGGTTTTTTATTTCTGATCCAGCAATATTTAAAAGTACTAAGACCAAAAAATAGTCATGGCCAACATTTTTAGTCTTTTCTTTTACTTTCTCTGCTTCCTCAATTATCAAATCCCTCGATTTGAGTAATATATCTCTTTCCTGGTCTGAACACATTACAGAAATATCTTGGCCAAGAATATTTATATCTACCTTAGTTTTTTCCATAGTCTCTAATGTTATCTATTCTATCTAAAAGTGCTTTTAGCTCCATTTTAGCCGCTTCATTTTTTTTCAAAAGTTCTGATTTTTCTGAAACTAGTCTAGATTGCTGATTTTTCAATAAGTCATTTTCAAGATTCGTTGATTCAATTTTTTTATTAAGCAGCTCTATATTCTCGACTATGCTACCTAATTTATCTAATATCTCTGACATAGTATATAATATAGTTTTAGTACTAGTATTAATCAATAAAATTATTAACTTACGTAAGCTATCTGTGATGTCTTCTACAATAAAAATTATCAATGATATAATTGAGAACTATAATTGTCCATTTACAGAGTCTGAGGTATGTGGATTTTTCACTGGATGTGTCTTATCGAAAATAGAAAAGAAAGATCTTGATAATAAAATTCTTAGTTTCATGGATATCGACTCTGAATCTTTGAATAACACTCACCAACTACTGTCTAGCATTAGAAACGACATTGAATCAAAGGAATTTGTTATTATAAATCAAGAAAAAAAAGATTTTTCAAGTATATCTTCATCACTTGCTGAATGGACTTATTACTTTTTGATTTCTTTTCAGACTCCAGATTCGATAGAATTAACTGATCCTAAATTACATGAAATCCTCGATGTATTTGATGAAATCAGCATGCTTAATCAGAAATACACTTTAGATAATGACGATAATGCAACAAAAGAAAGTCTAGATGATATTAATAGTTTCATTGTAAAATCTGTTCAATATATATTTAATAAAAATAATGATTAGCAAAGATTTCGCAAAAAGAAGGAACAAGTTATTAAGAAAAATTGAAGACAAATCGGCAATCTTCATATTCTCAGAAACTCAGAAATTCCGGAATAATGACGTGGCATACGATTTTCGTCAGTCTAGCAATTTCTATTATCTTACAGGTATTAATGATCCATCAACTGTCTTATTTATCCTAAAAGATGGCAAAGTGACAACTACAACTCTAGTCTGTAAAAGACCTAATGACCTAGACAAATTATGGAATGGTCAAGTACCATCGAAGTTATCTTACAAAAAGCACCTAGACATTGAAAACATTATTTATTTCGACGAACTTAATTCTCTCAAGCTAGGTAACATCAAAAATTTGTATTTTGAGTTCAAAGATGAAAAAAGATTAGATGATATTTTAAAAAAGGTGAACTTGACTGATACAAAATCAAGATATCATAAAAGCAATGACTTACACTCTACAAGAAGTAATTTATCTTCTCTAATTTTTGATATGAGGCGAATCAAATCTAAAGGTGAATTATCTGAAATACGGCATGCTGCTAAAATATCTGCAAACGCCCATGTTAACCTTATCAAAACTTGTAAACCTGGTATGAAGGAGTTTGAGATTGAGGCAGAGTTTATTGAATTTTGTATGAAGAATCAATGTAAGCAGGCTTATCCTGCGATTGTTGCGTCTGGTAAAAATGCTTGTATTTTGCACTACACAAAAAATAGTTCCACATTAAATCCTGATACTTTACTTCTAGTGGATGCTGCAGCAGAGTACAATAATTATGCATCAGATATTACAAGAACGATTCCTGTGTCAGGGAAATTCACAGAGCATCAAAAGTTGATCTATGAGCTAGTCCTTAAATCTCAGCAAAAAGCTATAGAAGCCTGTAAACCTGGTAAGACTCTAGTAGATATTCATAATGTTGCTGTAAGAAATATTACAAAAGGATTGATTAAATTAAAGATTCTCAAAGGTAGTCTTGATAAGAATATAAAAGAAGGTAAGTATAAAAAATACTTTATGCATAATACAGGACATTGGTTAGGTCTAGATGTCCACGATCCATCATCATACGCATATGATGGCGAACCGATTAAACTAAAACCTGGTATGGTTTTTACAGTCGAGCCTGGAATATATATTAGTAATGATTCAGACCTCGAAAGAGGTTTTCATAACATTGGAGTGCGGATAGAAGATGACATAGTGATAACCAGAAATGGCTGTGAAGTCCTATCTAAAGATGTACCTAAGAGTGTCATGGAAATTGAGAAATTAATGTCACATGCTTAAAAAATTTGATTTCTTGGTTAATGGTGGAGGTTTAGTTGGCTGTTTGACGAGTCTCGTCCTGAGTAAAAAAAACTATTCTGTTTGCTTAATTGAAAAAAATAATTTCAAAAACACAATATCTGATAGCTATTTACCACTTTCACTAACTATCAGCAGCGTAGAATTTCTGAAACAAAATAAAGCTTGGGATAGTGAAATTATTAAATCTAATGAAATTAAAAAGCTGAATATCAAGCTTTTTAATAGTTTCAACACAGTAAAGTTGTCATCGACAGATATTGGAAGTAGCTCATTAGGAAGTGTAATTGATAAATCATGCTTTTTATCATTTTTAAGAGATTTATGTCTCAGAGATAAAAATATCAATATAATTGACAATGACATCATAAGTTTTGATGATCTAACGTCACCATTCAAGCCTAATTTTTCTCGTAAAAAACCTGAAATTACTGCTAATCATCTTATAGTAACTGACGGCGTCAATTCTGAATTCAGTGAAAAACTAGAAATTAAAAGATCTGCAATAAACTATAACCAAACGTCTTTTATGTTTAACGTGAAATGTGATTCTGTAATGAATGATGCCTCGCAGATATTTACCAAGAACGGGATATTTGCTGTTTTACCCGGTACAGATAAAATCACATGCGTTGTTGCGAGTGTATATGATGATGTTATGAATCAGTTTGATTTCGAGTCTCAAAATCCCAATATTACTCTTCTTGAAAGAGAATTATCACCTCATATAAAGGGTATAAATGATATTTCCCTGATTTATAAATATAAGCTCAATACTAGTAGACTTACGTCCTGGTCAACAGATAATATTATTTTCCTGGGTAACTCATCTCAACTGTTACATCCATTTGGCGCTCAGGGTTTTAATTTTGTGATAGATTGTCTCAAGATAGTTGATTTACATTCTGATGACTTATTTATTAACAATAAATTGAATGATAATATCAAAAATAAAATAAATGCTAGAAGAGATAAACTTTTTAAGCGCATAGATTTTGTTTCGTCAGTTCTGATGAAAAAAAGTATAATTTCAGACATAGCAGCATCTGCCTTTAGCAAATCTTTAAATCTATCATCGACCCTTAAAGCAAATTTTTTAAAGAGAATAATTGGAGTCTACTAGAATGTCCTATGTATTTAGAAGTAATTCTTTGCTTTCATCAATTGCTGCTATTGACTTTTCTCAGAATTTGAATTTAAAAGTTCGAATAAAATCTGGAAATTTAGCCAGCTTTGATAGATTCTACAGCATCAATGAGTTCAGTAAGATTTATTTAAACAAATTAGGAATCTGGGAAAACTTAGAAACCTCAAGAAAAATACCTTATTCGGAAATTGAGATTTATCTGAACTCCACGAAGTCTATTGTGTTCAAAGCAAATGATATAAATATCTCGAATCTTGGATATATAGTTCATGAGGGAGATTTAGTAAACGCAGTATCAAGATGCATAGATGCAAATTTAGAAATTATTAAACATGAGAAGAATTCATATTCGGATTCAAATCAAGATATTAACATTTTATCAAATAATCAAGATATCGACGTGTCACAAGAATTTATCAATTACTCCAAACATGATTATAATCAGACGGCTATTAATATCACGTTTGATCATGAAATAGACAATGAAAAAATACCAAGGCAAGTATTCTTTAAGAATGAGATTTTAGGATTATTACCAACTAGTAACCAGTCGTATAATTTGATATGGAGCGTACCAAATAAACTCCATAAAGAAATTGAAAATTCCTCTCAAATAGATATCGAGGAATACCTTTCTGAGAGAATTGGATTTATCACTGGGAAAATAAAAAAAATAATATTGGGAAAATCTTTTCAACTTTTATCTAGACATGCAGATAAATATTTTCATGAAAATAATATCTTAATCGGCGAAGCTGCACATAAATTTCATCCTTTGGCTGGATTAGGACTCAACATGGGCATTGAGGATATATCTACACTCTCATATTTGCTCTCACAAAGTAATCGTTCTGAATCAGTATTTTATGATTATGCTATCCGGCGTATTTACAGAAACCAAGCCTTACAGAAGACCTTGGATTTTATAATAAATTTCCATGCTTCCGAGAGCATACCCAATAAGTTAAAACTGGTGCTTTTAGATCGATTTAATAAGACGATTTTCGTTAAACCGAAAATAATACAAAATGCCACTGGGCTTATTAATGATGATTTACTAATCAATAATCAAGTATATAGCAACTATCACAAGCAGTGATGAAAACACAATTTTGACTTTTTCTTGGTTTATTAGTTTTAGCATTGATACACCTACAATCGACCCAAGTATACTTGCTGGTATTATGATTATTAATGATGTGTAGTTCAATTTAGAGAAAAATATATTACTATTTATCAGATACATGAATATCATCGAGGCTACTGCAATTATGAGACCTATTGCTGATGCGCTTGCAATAGATTTTTTTATATCGTTGGTAATGAAAGATAAGTAAGGGACTGATAAAGTCCCTCCTCCAATCCCCATTAGAGAGCTAATTATTCCATTGGTCAGAAAATATAATCCCCCGATGTTTTTAATAAGGGCTATATTATTTTTGATAATCTTAGAATCACTGAATAATAAAAATGCTAATAAGATTAAGATAACACTGTAAATATTTTCCAAAAAATCAGATGATAAGTGCTCAAGCAAAAAAATACCAATAAAACATCCACTAGCAACAAGAAACGAAAACCTTTTCACTATAGCGAAATTAATCAAATTGTTCTTAAAATGAAGATAAGATGAAGTTGAGCCAGCAAATATAATGCACACTAATGAACTATATACTGCTGCCTGTAACTCATATCCAACGAATAGATTATAAAACTTATGAACTAGGAGTAATCCGGGAACAAATATTATTCCCCCGCCTAATCCTAACATTCCTGCAGTAATACCGCCAATGACCCCAATTATTATGTAAAAGGCTATTAGTTCCATGCTCCACTCAACTAAACTCTGTACATTCTAGTTTAAAATTCCATTAAATATGGCATAATGTATCGAAATATTTAAAACCATTATTGATTAACAGTTTTTTTAGGAAATACATATGTCAGGATATCACTTTTTATTTGTACCAGGACCTTCAAATGTTCCTGCAGCAGTTCAACAAGCAATACATTGCCCGATGGAAGATCATCGTAATCCAACGATACCAGATTTAATCCAACCAATTACTCAAGACTTAAAAAAAATTCTCAGGACTGATACAGGTAAGGTTGTATTTTTCCCGTCCTCTGGAACAGGATGTTGGGAAGCTGCTCTCCAGAGTACTCTAAATGTAGGTGATAAAGTTCTTGGTGCGAGTTTTGGACAGTTCAGTTATCTTTGGCTTGATATGTGTAAAAGATTACAGTTTGAGCCTATCACAATGGAAGAGGAATGGGGTACGGGTGCTAATCCAGAGAGCTATCACAAACATCTTTCAGAGGATAAAAATCATGAAATTAAATGTGTGCTAGTTTGTCAAAATGAGACGGCTACAGGAGTTAGGAGTGATGTTGCAGCCATCAGGAAGGTTCTTGATGACTTAAATCATCCAGCTCTCTTGTTTGTGGATGGCGTCAGCTCGGTTGCAAGTTATGAATTTGAAATGGATAAATGGGGTGTTGACGCAATTGTAAGCGGATCACAAAAAGGCTTCATGCTACCTGCTGGCTTAGGGATACTTGGTATGAGCGAGAAAGCAATAGATGCTATGAAAAATTCCACTTATCCTACATGTTACTTTGATGTTGCAGATATGATTGAAAAACTAGACGGCGGATACCTCCCTTATACACCACCAGTAAACCTTTTGAGAGGGTTTCGTGTAGCCATTGATATGATCTTTGATGAGGGTTTAGAGAATATATGGAAAAGACACCACAGATTAGCAGAGGGGACTAGACTTGCTATTACTGAAGGTTGGGGACTAAACCTATGTGCTAAAGAGGAGAAATGGTATTCAGATACAGTGTCAGCAATAGTTGTTCCTGAGGGATTTGATGCATCAAAAGTCATAAGTACAGCGTTTAACAAATACAATCTTGCACTTGGAGCAGGACTATCAAAGGTAGCAGGAAAAGTATTTAGGATTGGCCATCTTGGAGACCTCAATGAGTGTATGCTATTCGGCGCTATTTCAGGTGCAGAGATGGCAATGTTAGACAATGGAATAAAGGTTGAACCTGGAAGTGGTGCAGCAGCAGCTTCTAAATATTGGTCTAAAAACGTTAGCGGTGAGCTTAAATCTAAATCAGTAGCTAAATAATGTCTAAACCAAGAGCAATAGTAACAAGACGCTGGCCATTAGCTAATGAGGAAAGATTGAAACAAAATTTTGACGTTGTATTCAATGAATCAGATGTACCATTCACTGAGGATCAACTTAAAGATTCATTAAAAAACTGTGATGTATTTATGCCAACTGTGACTGACAAAGTTACTAGAGAGGTGCTAAGCGTTGAGGGTAGAACAGCTAATATGATTGCTAACTTTGGCGTGGGATTTAATCATATTGATATAGAAGCTGCAAAAGATCTGGGGATCACCGTTTCTAATACACCATCTGTGCTTACGGACTGTACAGCAGATATTGCCATGTCACTTTTACTTATGGTGGCAAGAAGAGTAGGTGAAGGAGAGAGAGAGTTACGATCAAATAATTGGACTGGTTGGCGACCAACACACCTATTGGGGACAAAAGTAACGGGTAAAAAATTGGGGATTATTGGTTTTGGTCGAATAGGTCAAGCAGTTGCTCAGAGGGCAAGATTTGGCTTTAATATGGATATACTTTACTGGGATCCATTTGATATTTCGGAGGATATTGTGTCTAAATTTAACGCAACAAAACTGGACACTATCGAGGATATATGTAAAGAATCGGATTTCGTATCTGTTAATTGTCCCGCTACAAAGGAGACGTTCCATTTAATGAATGAGGAAAGATTTAAGTTAATGAAGCCAAGCGCTTTTATCATTAATACAGCAAGAGGAGACATCATTGATGAAAAGGCATTGCTTAAAGCTCTTGCTGATAAGGAAATTGCTGGTGCAGGTCTTGATGTTTTCGAGACAGAGCCAAATATTCCTGAAGACTTAAAGACGCTTGAAAATGTTGTATCATATCCTCACCTCGGAAGTGCGACAATCGAGACAAGAATTGCAATGGGCGATACTGCAATTGATAATGCCCTTGCGTTCTTTGATGGAAAAGATTTGCCAAACAAAGTTGTTTGAGTGCCTCAATAAATGTCACTTAGAGATATTGCACACTCTTTGTTTGAGAAAGCTATAGAGCAACAAAGACCATCAGCAATAGTTTACGAGTCATTAGAACAGTATGAAGAATACCTTTTAAATGCAAAGAGGATATTTCCTGTAGCAATCGGTAAGGCGTCTGTCGAGATGATGAACGGACTATTAGATTATCTTAAAAATAATCACAGTAGCAAGGTATATAAAAAGCCAATAGTTATCAGTAATCCTCAAGAGACAACCCGACGCCATGACTTCTTACACATAATCTCATCTCACCCTACTCCAGACGTCAGCAGCGTTAAAGCATCTGAGAATGCACTTGATTATGTAAACGAATCCATAGAGTCTGATCTTGTAATATTTCTCATAAGTGGAGGTGGATCCTCTCTACTTTCTTTGCCAGCGGATGGCATATCCTTAGATGATAAAATCAAGCTAACTCATCTTCTATTATCATCTGGCTGTAATATCAATGAGATTAATACTGTTAGAAAACATATCTCAAAGATAAAAGGAGGAAGGTTAAATTCTGCTGCATTACCCAGTAAATCTATCTCGCTTGTAATATCAGATGTTATCAATGATGATTTAGGTTCTATAGCAAGCGGGCCTACAGTTGCTGATAAAACTACATTCAAAGATGCTACTGATGTACTAGACAAATATAATATCCTTGAAAAAATACCTGAGTCTATAAAGAATCATTTAATAAAAGGTTCTACGAATATTAGTATGGAAACTCCTAAAGAATTTAAAAATAACACTATTGAAATAATTAGTAGTAATATTGTATTTCGGAAGACACTGGCCAGTTTAGCAAAGGAAAAAAATTTTAATGTAGTGAGTCTGTCTGAATCATTCGAAGGCTTTGCAGTAGACGAAGCAGAGAAGCTTTATGAAAGAGTAATTAACATAGAAAACTCCAACACTATTATTATTTCTGGAGGAGAAACTTTAGTAAATCTCACTGGAAAAGGAAAAGGAGGAAGAAATCAAGAGTTTGCCCTATCATTTCTGCGAAGGTATGTTAAAGAGAACTCAAGCAAGCAACTTTGTCTATATTCGGTTGGCACTGATGGCATAGATGGACCAACAGATGCAGCTGGTGCAATTGTTGACTCTCATACAATACAAGAGTATCAATCGAGTAATTTAAGTTTAGACTCATATATAAGGAATAATGATTCATATAATTTCTTTGATAAGCTTAATTCTCTTATAAAAACGGGAGCAACAGGCACAAATGTCGCGGATATACAGATCACTATCATCAAATAGACATTTTTATAAACTTCTCAAATAATTTATATACTCTCTCAAAATCATTTTTAGTGTGTGAATCAGATATGAATCCAGCCTCATATGGTGAAGGTGCAAAAAATACTCCATTATCAAGCATATAACCAAAGAATTTATTAAATGTTTTGAGATTAGATTTTTCAATGTCACTTATATTACTAGGAATTTTTTCAGTAAAATATAATCCAAACATTCCGCCTTCTGAGTCCGTACAAAAAGGAAATTTATACTTATGCGCTATTTGGTCCATTTGAACAACAAACTCTCTTGTTTTCTTGCTTAATCTTTTAAAGAATGCCTTGTTAGATATAATTTTTAATGTTTCTAGTCCACAATGCATTGCTAATGGATTTCCCGATAGTGTCCCTGCTTGGTAAATCGGACCCTCCGGAGCAAGTTGATCCATGATTTTTGCTTTGCCACCAAATGCGCCAACTGGCAAGCCTCCACCAATTACTTTACCAAATGTTGTCAAATCAGGCCTGATACCATAAATTTCTTGAGCCCCACGAAAGTTTACTCGAAACCCTGTCATTACCTCATCAAAGATAAGTAAGGATTTGAATTGCGTGCATAGTTTTCTCGCAGTTTGTAAAAATTTTTTTGTAGATCTCACGAAGTTCATATTCCCAGCTATCGGTTCGACGATTATACAGGCAATTTTATTTTTATTTTTTTTAAATATTCTTTCTAAAGCTAGATGATCATTATATGGTAGTGAAATTGTATCTTTCGAGGAACCTTTCGTAACACCACTTGAACTAGGCCTACCAAATGTGGCTGCTCCTGACCCTGCTTTCACTAGAAATGCATCTCCATGCCCATGATAACAACCGTTAAACTTGATTATCAAATCCTTGCCAGTATACCCACGGGATAATCTTGCCGCGCTCATGGTAGCTTCCGTGCCTGAGTTTACCATTCTTATCTTCTCAATTGATGGTATGTTTTTTATTATAAAGTCTGCAATTTCTGTTTCCGCCCTGTTAGGTGCACCGTATGTCAAACCGCTTTTAGATACTATGTTAAGTTTTCTAATTATTCTAGCATCACTGTGGCCTAGAATCATTGCACCCCACGAACCAATAAAGTCAATGTAACTGTTGTTATCTATGTCAATGATTTTAGAACCTTTTGATTTCTTTACAATAAACGGTGATCCAGCAACTGCTGAGAACGATCTAACGGGTGAATTGACACCTCCAGGTATCATTTTTTTTGTTTTATTAAATAGTTTCTGAGATTTAACTCTTTGCATTGATAGCATCCTTAAATTTCATAATTGTTAATTTTATCTTGCTAGCTTCCTGTCGAAATATACTATCACACATTGCAATCATCTCAGGTTGGTAATCAATAACTGTGTCAATATTATTTATATTTATTCCACCTATTATACACATTGGGAGATCATTGTAGGTGCTATATTCTCTAATTGTCTTTGACCCTAACTTTTCTGTATTTGTTTTTGTAATGCTCTTTGCAAAAGCTCCAATCGAATAGTATGAAATACCATTTTCTTTTAAGTGATTTAAGTCCAAAATTTGTGCTCCGCATGAATATCCAATTATTTTTTCTGTACCAATAACATTTCTTATCGACTTGATTGGTAAATCCATCTTTCCGATATGTAAACCTGATCCCTCGTACAGACGAGCAAGATTATAGTCGTTGTTTATAATTAACTGGACATTCACATCTAGGCAGTATTTGTGTATTTCATTTAACAAATATCTCTTTTTACGCGAAGAAAAGTAGGGAGATCTGAACTGAAAAATATTTATACCACTTGAAATAGCATTAAAACATTTCTCTAGATACTCATCATCAGATTGAATGTAATTTGGTGTAATTGGATATATTCCTGATAGCTTTATGTTGTTCATTTTATCTTTCTATTGATTAATTATAACTAAGAAGTTAATCTTTACGAACTCATGAAGAAGTATCTATGTTTAATATGTGGTCTCATCTATGACGAAGAAAAAGGGTGGCCTGAGGATGATATTAGTCCAGGGACAAGGTGGGAAGATATACCTGACACCTGGATGTGTCCTGATTGTGGCGCAACCAAATCAGACTTTGACATGATTGAAATCACATAACTTATGTTTACAGCTGCCACTGACAGGCAAATACTAAAAATAGCTCTTCCTTTAATATTTTCAAATTTATCAGTCCCTCTTGTCGGTTTCGTTGACAATGCAGTTTTAGGTCACTTAAGTAGCCCCGTTTTTCTCGCTTCTGCAGGACTAGGTGCAATTATCATGAGTTATATCTTGTTTAGCTTTGGATTTATTAAATCTACGACTACAGGCTTCATCTCACAAATTGATCATCTGGATCGTCTAAAAAGTGTTAGAAGTATTTATCAAGTATTTATTATTACAACTCTGATATCTATTGCCTTACTTCTGTCGAAAGATTTTTTAATAATTACTTCCCTTAATATTATGGGTGAAGCAGGAG
>MDTE01031076.1_pt1 | contig 12124 bp, 11 predicted proteins | sample 811231 | NCBI WGS metagenome assembly MDTE01 (sample SAMN05326651, study PRJNA326480) | marine metagenome | isolation source: seawater | place: Indian Ocean: Red Sea | collected 2010
AGCTCCTATAAATTTATTAAAGCTTGGTGTATCCATGGTACAGATTGGAGAAAAAGATCAAGGTTGTAAAATGATAAATGGAGTTGAAAAACAATATCCTGAAGCAAATCAATCTGTGATCCAAAAAGCTAAATATGAGTCTCAAAAATTTGAGTGTAAAAACCAAAATTCCTAAATTTTTTAGAGAAAAGTTAAATAATAAAAAAGTTAATTTAATTTATAATAGATTTAACAAATCCCTTCGTATAAAAGAAAATTTTATTGTTGCGGTCTCTGGTGGTCCAGATAGCTTGGCATTAGCTTTTTTAGCAAAATTATATTCAATACAAAATGAATTAAATCCAAAATTCTTTATGGTTGATCACAAGCTGAGACCAGAGTCTACTAAAGAAGCAAAGACTGTAAAAAAAATTCTTAAACAGCATTCTATTAATTTGGGAATTTTAACTTGGCAGGGAAAAAAACCCACAAATAATATTCAATCGGTAGCTAGAAAAAAAAGATACAGTTTACTTTTTGATAAATGTAATCAATTAAAAATCAATAATATATTAATTGCTCATCACCAAGACGATTTATTAGAAAATTTTTTTATAAGAATTTCTAGAGGCAGTGGATTAAAAGGTCTGGTTTCATTTGATAAAAAAACAATTTATAAAGATATTAATATTTTGAGACCATTGATTAATCAAAAAAAAGAAGATCTTTTATTTTTATCTAAAAATATTTTTAATTTTCATGTCTCAGATCCCTCCAATAGTGATGAAAAGTTTAAAAGAATTAAAATAAGGAAATCCATGAGAGAACTCCGTAAATTTGGCTTGGACAAAAAAAAATTCTTAATTACAATTAAAAATCTAAAGATTTCAAATGATGTTGTAGATTTTTACGTAAAAAAAAACTTACAGAACAATACTTTTTTTTTGGCAAAAAAGAATAGGTTAGTTCTCAGTAGAAATTTTTTTGACCAACCATATGAGGTAATTTTTAGATCTTTATCTGATTCAATCAAGACTATAGGAAATAAATATTACCCTGCGAGAGGAAAAAAATTAGATAAAATCATTCAAGAAATACAAAGAAATTCAATAATTAAAGTCACATTAGGTGGGTGTATTATTGAAAAAGTTAACCAAACAGTAATTATCTCAAAAGAAAACTAGATAATTGACATATGTAACCAAATTGCCTCTTGTTAAATTTATAATAATTCTTATTTTATACGTATGAATATTAAAAATATAGCTATGTGGGCAATAATAGTTTTTCTGACTATTGGCCTTTACAACATGTTTAAAAATCCACAGACTAATATAAAGGGTGGTAACAAAGTTATATTTTCAGAATTTTTAAACTCAGTTGAAAACGGAGAGGTTTTAAAAGTAGAAATTCAAGGTAACAATATTAAAGGCGTCTATTCAAATGGAAATAGTTTTTCAACTTACTCGCCTAATGATCCTAATTTGATTGAAAAATTATCTGAGAAAGGTGTAAGTATTTCAGCTGCCCCAATTGATGAAAAAATGCCATCGTTATTTGGTGTATTACTTTCATGGTTTCCTATGTTGCTCTTAATTGCTGTTTGGATTTTTTTTATGAGACAAATGCAAGGTGGGAAAGGGGGAGCAATGGGGTTTGGAAGATCAAAAGCCAAAATGATGAATGAGTTAAAAGGCAAAGTTACATTTAATGATGTTGCTGGTGTTGAGGAAGCTAAAGAGGAAGTAGAAGAAATAGTGGAATTTTTAAAAGATCCAAAAAAATTTAGTAGACTAGGTGGTAAAATTCCTAGAGGTGCTTTGCTAGTAGGGCCACCAGGAACAGGTAAAACATTGCTCGCTCGAGCTATAGCTGGAGAAGCTGGAGTTCCTTTTTTTACAATTTCAGGATCAGACTTCGTAGAAATGTTTGTTGGAGTAGGTGCCTCGAGGGTAAGGGACATGTTCGAACAAGGCAAAAAAAATTCCCCATGTATAATTTTTATAGATGAAATTGATGCCGTGGGAAGAAGTAGAGGAGCAGGTTTAGGCGGTGGAAACGATGAAAGAGAGCAAACACTTAATCAGCTTTTAGTGGAGATGGATGGTTTTGATACAAATGAAGGTGTAATTATAATTGCAGCAACTAATAGACCAGATGTTTTAGACCCAGCTTTGTTAAGACCAGGAAGATTTGATAGACAAGTTGTTGTTTCAAATCCAGATATAATTGGTAGAGAAAAAATTTTGAAAGTTCACGTAAAGAAAATAAAAATGGCTCCAGACGTAAATTTGCGAACAATAGCGAGAGGTACTCCAGGATTTTCAGGTGCAGATCTTGCAAATTTAGTTAACGAGTCAGCTCTCTTGGCTGCAAGAAAAAATAAAAGAATTGTAACATTAAATGAATTTGAAGAAGCTAAAGATAAGGTAATGATGGGTGCTGAAAGACGATCAATGGTGATGACTGAAGATGAAAAGAAACTTACCGCATATCATGAAGGAGGCCACGCTTTGGTATCATTTAATATGCCAAGTTATGATCCAATTCATAAAGCTACTATTATACCAAGGGGAAGAGCATTGGGTATGGTAATGAATTTACCTGAGAGAGATAAACATGGTCATTCAATAAAATATTTGAAAGCTAGATTAGCAGTTTGTTTCGGTGGAAGAGTTGCTGAAGAAGTAATATTTGGAAAAGACAACATTTCTACGGGAGCTGGAGGAGGAACTGGATCTGATATAAATCAAGCTACACAGTTAGCTAGAGCAATGGTAACTAAGTACGGGATGAGTGAAGAAATGGGCCCAGTTGAATATGGAGAAAATCAGGAGGAAGTTTTTCTAGGAAGATCAGTTACACAAACACAATCTGTCTCAGAAGAAATTGCTCAGAAAATCGATAAAGAGATAAGAAGATTAGTAGATGAAGGATACAATACAGCTAAACAAATCTTAACAGAAAAGATTGATGATTTACACAAAATCGCCAAAGCTTTAATTACTTATGAAACACTCACAGGAGAAGAGATTGAAAATATCATTAATAAGAATATTTATCCTACAGATAAACAGGATTTAAAAGTTGAAGATGAGAAAAATTCTGCGTTGGGTGCTATGGGACTAAAACCAAAAATTGTTCATTAATATTGAATGATAAAATATTACACAAGAGCGTGTAATTTTTATTTTGGATCAATTTCAACAGAAAAAGTAAAAAAAAGACAATCTATACCTCTGCATGGTAATAAATTTATTTCTTTTGATACAATAGAGATTTTAACAAGAAAAAAAACTAAAAGAATTAACATTAAAAAAATTAATAAAATAAGTAAAAATCTTAAAAAAAAAATTTTTTTAGATATTAAAAATATTTCAAAAAAAAAAAAATTTAAAGGCTTAAGTTTCTCACATCTTCCAATTTTGATGGGTGTTTTAAATTTAACTCCTGACAGTTTTTCTGATGGGGGAAAATATAACAAAAAAAAATTAGGAGAACAGCAAGCTAAAAAATTAATAAAGGATGGTTGTGGTATACTAGATTTAGGGGGTGAGGCGACTAACCCTGGATCTAAAGGTGTAAATGAAGATAAAGAATGGGAAAGAATTGTTCCAACTTTATCTAGAATAAAAAGATTAAAAAAGTTTATTTCGTTAGATACAAGAAAAAGTTCAATAATGAAAAAAGGTATAAAAAATAAAATTAATTTGATTAATGATGTATCAGGACTTGAATATGATCAAGATACAATTCAAGTCTTAAAGGAAACTAATATTCCATTTGTACTACATCATATGCAAGGGGAACCAAAAACAATGCAAAAAAATCCACAATACAACAATGTCTTATTAGATATTTATGATTTTTTTGAAAAAAAAATTAGATTTATAAGATCTCAAGGTATTAAACACAATAATATTATTTTAGATCCCGGTATAGGTTTTGGTAAAAACTTGAAACATAATATTACCTTAATTAGAAATATTTCTATTTTTCACTCGCTTGGTTTTCCTGTAATGTTGGGAACTTCAAGAAAAAGATTCATAAAAAGTATATCTGGAGTCAACGATAGTAAAGAAAGATTAGGAGGAACTATATCATCTAGTTTATTAGCAATTATGCAAGGAGTTCAAATTTTAAGAGTTCATGATGTAAATGAAATAAATCAAAGTATTAAAGTTTTTAATTCTCTAAAATTTTAAGATGTCAAAAAAATATTTTGGTACCGATGGAATAAGAGGCAAAGTAAATGATGTAAAAATCAATGGAGAAATGTTTTTTAGATTTGGTCTTGCAGCAGGTACATATTTTAAAAATCAGAAAAAAAAAAAACAAACAGCTATAATTGCAAAAGACACTAGATTATCTGGTTATACTTTAGAACCAGCACTTGTATCTGGATTAACTTCAGCAGGTATGCATGTTTATACACTTGGACCTTTACCTACAAATGGATTAGCAATGCTAACAAAAAAAATGAAGGCCAATATGGGAATTATGATTACAGCTTCTCATAATCCATTTTATGATAATGGTTTGAAATTATTTGGACCAGATGGTTTAAAATTATCAGACAAAATTGAAAAAAAAATTGAAAAATTAATAGATCATAAAATTGTTAAAAATCTTTCTGAACCTAAAATCTTAGGTAGAGTTAAAAGACTTGAAGATGCAAATGAAAGTTATATCAAAATCTTAAAAAGCAATTTTCCAAAAAATTTCAACTTAAAAGGAATGAAAATAGCTATAGATTGCGCAAATGGAGCAAGTTATAAATCTGGACCAAAACTTTTAAGAAGCTTAGGAGCTCAGGTTTTTCAATTTGGAACATCTCCTAATGGTTTTAATATTAATGATAATTGTGGATCAACTTTTCCTAGTAAAATAAGATATTTAGTTAAAAAGCATAAAGCCGATATAGGAATATCATTAGATGGAGATGCAGATAGAATAATTATATCTGATGAAAAAGGCAATATTGTCGATGGAGATCAAATCATTGCAATGTTAGCCAAAAGATGGAAAAGAAAAAAAATACTTAAAGGTGGTGTGATAGGTACTTTGATGTCAAATTATGGACTACAGAAATATTTTAATAAAGAAAAAATAAAATTCGTAAGAGCTAATGTTGGGGATAGATATGTTAAAGAAAAAATGCAAAGATTTAATTTTAATTTAGGAGGTGAGCAATCAGGACATATTATTCTTGGAAAATTTGCAACTACAGGAGATGGATTATTAGTTGCGCTTGAAGTTTTATTTTCAATGAGAAAAGGTAAAAAAGCCAGTGAAATATTTAATTCTTTTGAGGCAACACCGCAGATTTTAGAAAACATTAAGGTAAAAGATAAATCCATAATTAATTCAAATAAATGTAGATTAGCAATTAAGAAATCTGAGAAATTAATAAAAAATAAAGGTAGAATGCTTATTAGAAAATCTGGAACTGAACCTAAAATCAGAATTATGGGAGAGTCTAAAAATATTAAATTATTAAAGAAATGTATAAATATAGTTAAACGATCTATTAAATAAATTGAAACCAAAATCTAAAATATTAATTATAGCTGGCTCAGACTCTTCGGGGGGAGCAGGTATTCAAGCGGATATAAAAACAATTACCAGTCTTGGTTCTTATGCACTGACTGCCATTACAGCTGTTACAGTACAAAATACTATTGGAGTAAAATCCGTTGTTACAATACCTCCCAATGAAATTAAAAAACAAATTATTTATTCAGCTAGTGATATAAAACCAGATGCGATCAAAATTGGTATGTTACATTCTAAATTAGTAATAAAAAAAGTCATAGAGTCTTTAAAAATACTTAAAATAAAAAAATTAATATTAGACCCAGTTATGGTTGCAAAAGGAGGTGCTCGATTAATTGACAAAGAAGCAATTAAATTCTTAAAAAAAAATTTAATACATCAAGCAAGTTTAGTTACACCTAATATTCCAGAAGCTGAGGTTTTGACTGATATTAAGATTAATAATAAAGAAGATATGATTTTAGCAGCTAATAAATTATTAAATTTTGGAGCTAAAAATGTTTTAATAAAAGGTGGACATTTAAATACAAAAAATGTTGAGGATATTTTTTTGAGTAAATCAGATTATAAAATCTTTATTAGTCAGAGACATGATACCAAAAATAGTCATGGAACAGGCTGTACTCTATCAAGTGCAATTACAACTTTTTTTTCATGTGGAAAAAGTATTAAGAAAGCTTGTGAGCTAGGAATTAAATATGTAAATTCTGCTATATTAACAAACCCAAAATATGGAAAAGGTCATGGGCCAATTAATCATTTAAATTCAATTGAAATTAATAAAAAATTTAGATAATGAAAAATGTAGTAGTTGTAGGATCACAGTGGGGAGATGAGGGAAAAGGTAAAATTGTTGATTGGCTTTCAGAACAAGCTGATGTTATTATAAGATTTCAGGGTGGCCATAATGCGGGTCACACATTAGTTATTGATGGAATAACTTATAAATTAAGATTACTTCCTTCTGGAATCGTTAGAAAAGGTAAAATTTCTATCATTGGTAATGGCGTGGTAGTTGATCCTTGGGCGTTATTGGATGAAATTCAAGAAATTAAAGAAAAAGGTGTTAACGTAGATATTTATAATTTTATCATATCAGAGTCAGCAAATTTAATTCTACCATTTCATAAAGAAATGGATGAGATAAGAGAAGACGAAGCAGGCAAAGGTAAAATTGGAACAACAAGAAGAGGCATTGGGCCAGCTTACGAAGATAAAGTTGGACGAAGATCAATTCGAATAATGGATTTAAGATCAGAAAAAAATTTGGATAAAAGACTAGACTCTGTTTTAACTCATCATAATGCGATCAGAAAAGGGCTAGGTAAAAAAATTTTTGAAAAAAAATATTTAAAAGAGGATTTATTAAAAATTGCTCCGGAAATTTTAAAGTTTTCGCAACCTGTATGGATGAAAATTGATCAATTTAAAAAAGAAGGAAAAAAAATTCTATTTGAGGGCGCTCAAGGTATTTTATTAGATGTTGATCACGGTACTTATCCATTTGTAACATCTTCAAATACTGTTGCATCCAGTGCTGCTACAGGCACAGGGTGCGGACCAGACACGATTAATTATGTTTTGGGTATTACCAAAGCCTATACAACTAGAGTCGGCGAAGGCCCTTTTCCAACAGAATTAAATGATAAAACTGGTGAATTATTAGGCAGAAGAGGAAAAGAATTTGGAACCGTAACAAGTCGAAAAAGAAGATGTGGGTGGTTTGATGGTGTTTTAGTAAGACAAACAATAAAAGTTTCAGGAATCAATGGTATCGCATTAACAAAATTAGATGTCTTAGATGAATTAAATGAAATTAAAATATGTATCGAATATGATCTTGATGGAAAAAAAATTAATTATTTACCTGCTTCAGTTGAAGATCAGTTAAAAATAAAACCAGTATATAAAACTTTTAAAGGTTGGAAAAAAACAACAAATGGTATTAAAAATATTGACGAACTACCACAAGAGGCAAAAAATTATATTTATGCTATTGAAGATTTAGTTGGAGCAAAGGTTTCAAGCATTTCAACAAGCCCAGAAAGAGAAGATACAATACTAATTGAAAATCCTTTTGAAATTTAATTTGCTGGGAGTAAATTTTTTGATTTAGCTAATAACAACATTTGTTTTTGCAGTTTTTCAAAAGCCTTATTTTCAATCTGTCTTACTCTTTCCCTACTTATTTTATATTTTTTACTTAAATCCTCTAATGTTGTAGGATCTTCATTAAGTTTTCTTGAATATAAAATTTCTTTTTCTCTAGTATTAAGTACTTTAATTGAATCTTTCAACAAATCTTTTCTTTGTTCCATTTCTTCATGTTGTGCAAACCTTAAATCATGGTCTAATTCTTTATCTACTAACCAATCTTGCCATTCATCTCCATCTTCACCAACTTGAGCATTTAATGAAAATTCTTTTCCAGATAATCTACGGTTCATTGAAACCACTTCATCTTTACTCACATCAAGTTTATTTGCAATTTCTTCAACATGTTCATTTCTTAGATCACCCTCTGATTGAGGAGCTATTTGATTTTTTAATTTTTTAAGATTAAAAAATAATTTTTTTTGAGCTGTAGTTGTCCCAATTTTAACTAAACTCCATGATCTTAAAATATATTCTTGAATAGAAGCTTTGATCCACCACATCGCGTAGGTTGCTAATCTAAAGCCTTTTTCTGGTTCAAACTTTTTAACTGCTTGCATAAGACCAATATTTCCTTCTGAGATCATTTCATTTACTGGTAAACCATAGCCTTTGTAGCCCATAGCAATTTTTGCAACTAATCTTAAATGACTTGTAACAAGTTTTTCAGCAGATTTAATATTTCCTGTTGTTTTCCAATTTTTTGCAAGCATATATTCTTCTTCTGCTTCTAACATTGGAAACTTTTTTATTTGCTCCAAGTATGCAGATAGACCACCTTCATTACTCAAAATTGGTAGGTTGTTATTAAAAGTTGTATTCATCAGATGTTTATCTAATTAATTTATTTTTTTTTTCAATATTTTATTTTGACGTATTTCTTAGTATTTCTAATATAATTTCAAGTTCTTGTGGCAAAATTGAGTTAAATATCATTTCTTCTTTCTTTTTAGGATGAATGAACCCCAAAATTTTTGCATGAAGAAATTGTCGATTAAGATTTATAAGTTTTTCTTTAAGTGTAGGATCAATATTTTTAATTTTCTTAAATTTTTTTTTATATTTATCATCACCGACAATGCTATTGCCTAAATAATTCATATGAACCCTTAATTGATGAGTTCTTCCAGTTTCTAATTTACAATTTAACAAACTTAGTGTTGGAGTTCTATCGTTATCAAAAATTTGCAAGGTTTCATAATTAGTTATAGCTTTTTTTCCTTTAGTGTTACTAACTTCCATCATTTGTCTATTTTTAGAACTTCTAGTAATTAAAGTTTCAACTTTTCCTTTTGATGGTCTTATTTTGCCCCATATGAGAAGTTGATAAATTCTTTTGATAGAATGTTTGTTAAATTGTTTTGATAAATGTTCATGGGCTTGATTATTTTTTGCGACAACAACTAAACCAGAGGTATTTTTATCAATTCTATGAACAATCCCAGGTCTCAGTTCATCCCCAATGTTTGAGAGAGAATTTTTGTCATAATTTATCAGTGCATTAACAATAGTATTATCAAAATTACCAGCACCTGGATGCATTATTATACCCGCAGGTTTGTTGATAACAATTAAATCCTCATCCTCATAAACTATATCTAATTTAAATTTGTAAGGTTTAAGTGAAGCTTTTTTTGGTTCTGGAATTATTAGGTTTACTTTATCACCTGATGAAATTTTTTTTGAAGGATCAGTTAAAATCTTATTATTAATTTCTAATTTCTTATCTAATATTAAATTCTTAATTCTTGTTCTACTAAGATCACTTTCTCTTTTTTTGATAAAAACGTCTACTCTAATGTTTTTTTCATTATTTTTTACAATCAAATTTATTTTTTTTTTCATAAAATGATATATTAATATTATATGCGTCTGTAGCTCAACTGGATAGAGCGCCTGACTTCGGATCAGGAGGTTCTGGGTTCGACTCCTAGCAGGCGCACCAGCTTATTCACCCATATTTATTAGTGTTCCTTTTACTCTGGCTTTTAAAAAAGATAGATAAAATAAACCAATTCCAAAAATTATATATATTAGATTTAACAAATAAGCTTGTTTTATATTCTCATAATTTACTGATCCATTTAATAGAATATTTCTTGTCTCATCGAAAATATAAACTAGCGGCAAACCTCTCGCAATCGTCTGAAAAAAACTAGGAAGAATTTCTATTGGATAATATATGCAGCCTAATGGAGCTAACAAAAATAAGGAAGACCAAGCAATATTCTCAAAAGAGGGTCCGAATCTCATAAGACCAGAGCTAACAAATAAACCTAGAGTTATTCCAAAGATATATAAACTTAAAAATAATATTAGTAGCGGAAAACCTAATTTTAAGATTGAAACACCGAACAATGGAGAGGTTAAAATAATTGCAGGCACTAATCCTATCAATGTTCTAATTAAAGCAGTGAAGATTAATGAAACTATTATTTCTCTCAATTTCAGTGGCGCAATAAATAAATTTGTAAAATTCCGACTCCAAATTTCCTCTAAAAAAAGCATATTAAAGCTAATACTGGATCTAAAAAGAATATCATAAAGAATTGCACAAGTAAGAATTACTCCTAAAGTATCATTATAATAATTACTATAAATTGAAAAAAATTTTGAGATAAAACCCCAAAGGATTATTTGTATTGTTGGCCAATAAATTAAATCCAAAATTCTAGGTAAAGAACTTTTGATAAGATAAAAATGTCTTAGAAAAAGACCATACATTTTATTTAAATTCATAATTTTTCTCTTGTGAGTTTCAAAAAAACCTCTTCCATATTTTTTCGTCCATGTTTTCTAATTAATTCATCAGGTGTGCCTTGGTCGATAATAGATCCTTTATTCATCATAAGTACTGAAGAACACAATCTTTCAACTTCAAGCATGTTATGTGATGCTAAAAGTATGGAAGTTTTTCTTTCATTTTGATATTCCTCTAAAAAACTTCTTACAAAATCTCCTGTTTCTGGATCAAGGGATGCAGTTGGTTCATCAAGAAGTAAAACTTTAGGATCATTGATAATTGATTTAGCTAAACTTACTCGATTTTTTTGACCAGATGAAAGTTCCCCAGTAATTTTATTTATAAATTCATTAAGTCTTAATTTTTCACACAGATAATCAATTTTTTTGTTTAGTTTTTTTACATCGTAAAGTCTTCCATAAACTTCTAAGTTTTGTCTCACGGTTAATTTTTTTGGTAATTCAATGTAAGGAGAGATAAAATTTAATTCATTTAATAAATCTACTCTATGACTTTCAATTTCTAAACTATTTATTAATACTTTTCCCTTTGTAGGTTTAAGCAAACCTAAAATCATGCCAATAGTTGTAGTTTTACCACATCCATTTGGACCTAGAATTCCAATAATTTCATTTTGATTTAATTTAAAAGAAACATCTTTAACAGCTTCTTTATTATCATAAGTTTTTGATAAATTAATTATTTCAAGAGGATGACGCATTAAAATTTTGAAGCTCTTAATAATCTATCGTTTATAGTCTTACCCAATCCAATATTAGGAATTTTACTTACAGCTATAGATTTGTATTTACTTTTTTTTATCTTTCTTAAAGTACTATATAGATTTTTAGCAGCTTCTCTTAAATTGCCATCTTTTGATAGAAAATAATAATTTAACTTACATGGTATTTTTTTTCTAATTAGCAAATAAGCTTCTTCTTTTTTAATTTTTTTTACATCGAGTCTAATTGGTATACCAGGAGAATAATGTATTTTTAATTGACCAGGCATAGAAATTTTGTTGGGCTTAATATTTTCTGATATTTTTTTTTTCAATGTTTTTTGAATATTTTTTACATCTAAACCACCTAATCTTAGAATCTTTGGTTGTTTTCTAAGATCAATTATCGTGGATTCTACACCAATAGATGATTTTCCACCTTCGAGTATATATTTTATTTTCTTTCCAAAATCATCTTTTACATCTGAAGAAGTTACAGCACTTACCCTAGAAGAAATATTTGCACTGGGAGCTGCAATTGGAAATTTGAGTTCTTTTAACAAATTTCTTGTGATGGGATGTTTTGGAAATCTTACAGCAAGAGTGTTTTTTTTATTTGTAGCAATTTTTGAAATTTTTGAATTCTTTTTTAGGTTTAGAACAAATGTTATAGGTCCAGGACAAAACTTTTTATATAATCTAAAAAAATTATTATTAAGGTAACAATCTTTTTCTAAACTTTTTAAATTATAGTAATGAACTATGAGAGGGTTATATTTTGGTCTTTTTTTTAATTTAAATATTTTTCTGCAAGCACTATCAGAGTAAGCATTTCCAGCTAATCCATAAACAGTTTCAGTAGGTATAGCTATACACTCCCTTTTATTTAGGAGATTTTTTGCTTTTTTAATATTTGCAAGATTAATTTTCATGTATTATTTCAAAGTATTATATGAAAGATAAAAATATAC
>MDTE01148610.1_pt1 | contig 12123 bp, 11 predicted proteins | sample 811231 | NCBI WGS metagenome assembly MDTE01 (sample SAMN05326651, study PRJNA326480) | marine metagenome | isolation source: seawater | place: Indian Ocean: Red Sea | collected 2010
ACCCAAAACAACACCAACCATTACCCCAAAGATAGTACCTCCAAGAATAAATGGCCAAATTGGATTGTCAGAATCTATTACGAATGGTGTCTTATCATCCATCTATCTATAATCTGTACATTTAGGCTAGATAACCCTAGCAATCAGGCATGTACCAGACTGTACCTTCTTTATCAAACTTGTGGTAGCCAGAACATCCATTCTCGACAGCGGCTGCTTCAGCAGCTTCAGCGGTTTCATAGACTATGCCTTCGCACTTTTCTCGTTCACCAGATTCACCAGTGTAGAAGTGATGACCCATTTCTCCGTTCTTTTTACTTTCTCCATCGGCGTCAGTAGGAGTATCAGCCATAACAAGCGTAGTGGTCATTACCAAAATAACCAAAACCGCTGTAACACCTATTAAAGCACTAAAATATATTCTTGAAATCATACCGGTATCATATCACAGATGTGTATTTACAGTATTGCATCCACAATTTTTTGCTTATAAGGGTAGCCATATTTAATTTTGGTATAATGGCTCTATGCAAAAACTAATTATCATATGTACTTGGCCGATTCGCATATTATTCTGGCCAGTAAAGTATATTTCCCGTTCATATTTCAGTGAATCAACTAACTTAAATAAAAATCGTGAATCTAAAAAATATCATTTTAATGATGCTGGATTAGATGGTGGCGACTTAGGCTAAACAATTATTCATCAGGCATCAAGAAATTGGATTATAAATATATGGAATCTTCACAAGCTAATAATATAATCTCATCCATAATGAAAGGTTCATTTGACTTAAACGTCAAAACATTACCCAATACTCAATCGTTAATGCGTATGGATGCAATCGATACTGCAAAACATGCATTTGAATCTGAAATGGATGGATTTGCTTTAAATTCTAGTGAATATCTTACAACTCCTTCTGCTCAAATCCTTAATCGCATGTATCCTGGCATCAATATTGAAGGGTCTATCCCATTAAATCTCCCACTAAAACAAAACGTATTTGAGAGCACTGAAAATGCAGCAAATATCGGTACTAAAATTGTACGGCTAAACCAAACTGTAAGCCCCGACTCCACTGATAACCTTTCATATTTAGAAAAACTTACTGCTGCGATTAAAAACCACGATATGTTGTTGATATGTGAAAATCTCTCCATAGATGAATCAAAATCAATTCTTAAATTCGCAAAAAATGTTGGAATAAATAAATTCATGACCTACCACGATATAGAATCTGAATTAATCGAAAACCTAAAACAGTTGGTCAATCTTGGAGCACACATAGAATTAGCATTTAGTGACGTTATGCCACTATCATCCAAGATGACAATTGAAAAGATATGTACAACCATAAAAGAACTCGGGGTAGACTCTTGTATTGCTACGACTAGATTTGGAAATATTGAATTACCACCACCTGCAGAAGGGATGAGGATGTTTATAGCATGCTTGTTGGAAAAAGGCTTCTCTGAAAAAGATATCAATAAATTGGTTAAAGAAAATCCGAAGAAACTGATTACATAATTAATTTCTTTGAGAAAGAAGGTTTTTAACTTCTTTAATATATCCAAATTTTAACCGAGCTATACCCTTAAGATCCTCAATAGCAGTTTTAATAATTTTAACCCTAGTGTCTGGGTCATCTACCCATCTAACAGGAATTTCTTTTACTTTATATTGGTTCTTAATAGATAATACAATCAATTCACTATCAAAAAACCATCCATTATCTTTCACGAAAGGAAGTAATTGATCAGCTAACTTGGAATTTATTGCTTTAAAACCACATTGGTAATCACTGATATATAAAGGTCTAAATCCTTGTATAAAAACGATGCGCATTATAAAGCTATAGATTCTAGAGATTAATTCTCTATTCAACGGTCGGCCTATAACTTTTGATCCCTTCTTCAATCTAGACCCAATTACCAAATCGCAAGATTCATCTCTTATTGAATCTAACATACTTGGCAAAACTGATAAGTCAGTTGATAAATCCACATCCATGTAGCAGTGAATATCAAAGCCTGAATCAAGCCATGCCGTTCGTAAAGCACGACCTCTACCTCTTAATTCTAATCTAGTGTAAACAACTTCAGTGAATCTGTTCACTAATTCTTTTGATATTTCCGCAGTTTTATCTGTGGAACCATTATCAACTATATTTATTTTCCAATCATAATTAGTAAGCGATGATGATATGGATTCATGCAACTTGTTTATACTGTTAAACAAGCTCAATTCTTCATTCAAAACAGGTATAACTATTTGCAATGAGGTTTTCATTTATTATAAAAGTCGGTTTTTAGTGTTTAAAATGCCTAACACCTGTAAATGCCATCGTAATATTGCAATCATTTGCGGCTTCTATCACTTCTTCGTCTCTAATTGAGCCACCAGGTTGTATTATTGTAGAAATACCGTTATCCGCAGCCATTATGATGCTATCTTTAAAAGGAAAAAATGCATCTGAAGCCAAAACACAATCCTTCGCTTTATCTCCTGCAGCCCTGAGAGCCAAGTGAACACTATTTACTCGGTTAGGCTGACCGGCTCCTAAGCCAATTATAGATTTATCTTTTACCAATAAAATGCTATTAGACTTAACATGCTTACAAGCTTTCCAAGCAAATTCCATATCTGAAATCTGATTTTTAGCAGGCAATTTTTCAGACACAATGGTCCAATCATCATATTTTTCTTCACTAGAATCAGTAGTTTGAACCAATACCCCTCCCACTATTGAACGCAACTCAATCTTATTATCTTCAAATCCACTGACCTCCAAAATTCGTGCTCTTTTTCTTTTCTTAAATATTTCTAATGCCTTTTCTTCATATCCTGGCGCAATTATCACATCATACAAAACCCCTTTCATTGCCTCTGCTGTTTCTTTCTCAACCTTTTTATTAAAAGCAACTATCCCACCATAAGCAGAAACAGGATCACCATTATAAGCACCAGTATAAGCTTCAACCTGTTTTGACCTACTTGATAATCCACAAGGGTTAGTATGCTTAATAATAGCTACTGTGTTTTCTTTAAAATCATTTACGATTCTAAATGCAGAATCAGCATCAAGTACATTTGAATAAGACAATTCTTCACCACTATGTTGAACCAATTCTCCTAAACCAACAGATGATTTTTCAAAATCTACTCCACTATACAAAGCGGCTTTTTGATGAGGGTTTTCTCCATATCGCAATTGTTTAACTTTTCTATACGGCAATGACAAATGTCCGTTAAATTCACTAGCGGTATCTACAAAATATTTTGCTATTACTGCATCATAAAAAGCAACATGATTAAAAGCTTTACTAGCAAGATGTTTTCTATCTTCTAAACTCAACTTGTCAGGAAGTTTTTCAACAACCCAAGAATAGTCGTCTGGATCAACTAATATAACTACATCGGCGTAATTTTTTGCTGCAGACCTTATCAATGTGGGACCGCCAATATCAATATTTTCAATTATTTCATCCAAATCTTCAGGGTTAGATTGGGCAATCTTTTCAAACGGATAAAGATTAACAGCTACCAAATCAATAGTAGAGATACCCTGAAATGACAATGAAGATATATGAGAAGGATCATTTCTTTTGGCAAGAATTCCTCCGTGAATATGAGGGTGAAGAGTCTTAACTCTGCCATCAAGCATTTCTGAAAAACCAGTGATTTCTGATACTTCTATGGCCGAAATACCTTCATGCGAGTTAATAGCTTTTGCACTTCCTCCCGTGCTTATCAATTCATAACCTTTTGTTTTTAAATCAATAGCTAGGTCTACTATTCCTGATTTTTCATAAACACTTATTAAAGCTTTCATATCTTTCAAAAATTCTCCAAATCAAATACGGTATCGATAAATAAACAATACCGTTTTTATATTTTTAGCTAAACAAATTTAACTTGATCACCGTTATTTCTTTCCTGAATTTCTCCAATCACAATAACTTCAGGCAAAATTGACCTGATATTATTCGCTGCTTCAGGAGTTGCTATCAGTATCATTCCTAATCCCATATTAAATACTCGAAACATTTCACTCGAATCTACTTTCATCAATTTTTCCAATAAATTGAAAAGAATGGGTATATCCCAACTACTCAAATTTATAATTGCAGCTAAATCACTAGGCAGCGCTCTTGGTAAATTTTCAGAAATACCCCCTCCTGTTATATGAGCCATGCTTTTTATATTGTTTTTCACTTGTTTTATCAACGGATGATAAGGTTTATGGGGCGTTGTTAAGGCTTGACCTAATTCGCACTTAAGTTCATCAAAATACTTCGTAAGCAATTTGGATTCATTATCTAAATTCAGCTTATTTCTTATTAAAGAAAATCCGTTAGTATGTATTCCATTAGAAGCCAAACCAAGAACAATGTCTCCGACATTTACTGATGACGACTTCAAAAGATTACGTTCAGATACAATACCTACAGAGAAACCTACAATTTCTATATCTTTATTTGAGTAAACCCCAGGCATTTCTGCAGTTTCTCCACCTATAAGAGAACATTCGGATATTTTACATGCGTCTCCAATCCCCTTCCCAATTCGTGCGATAATATCTGATACTAATTCACCTGTAGCTATATAGTCCAAGAAAAATAAAGGATCAGCCCCAGTTGTTAATACATCATTAACACAGGCGTTCACTACATCATGCCCTAATTTTTCATATTCATTTAAGGCAACCGAAATTCTTGATTTTGTACCAACTCCATCTGTACTTGAAACCAACAAAGAGTCAGAAGAATTGTTCAACCTATATACAGCACCAAATCCACCTACACCTTCGACAACATTCTTGTCATAAGTAGATTTCGCTATCTTAGATAAAAAACTCACAGTTGTTTCAGCTGCATCCCTGTTTACACCTGCATCTCGATAGGCATCTCTGCAACGATTCAAATCCATTTCAATCACCTAAACCCACGATAAATCAAAAAACACTAACGGAACCAAGTCTATATATCATACTTCTAGAGACAACTTATCCATCTCTAATTGAACAGGTATTGGGTGGTTACCGGTAAAACAACCCATACAAACATTTGATTCCTCCGCTTTAACAGCCTTCAAAAGACCAGCATGACTCAAGTATCCCAAAGAGTCAGCTTCTATAGTATCTTTTATTTCATCAATACTATTGTTGGCAGCAATAAGCTCTTTGCGAGTGGGGAAATCAACTCCAAAATGGCACGGGAATTTTATTGGAGGTGCACATATACGTAAGTGAATCTCACTTGCACCTGCATTACGCAATAATGAAACTACTGGTTTACTGGTTGTCCCTCTAACAATACTGTCGTCCACGACCACTAAACGCTTTCCTTGAATCAACTCTCTTAGTGGATTCAATTTAACCTTAACACCCACTTCACGCATACGCTGGTCTGGATTTATAAATGTCCTGCCAACATACCTGTTTTTCACTAAACCTTCTCCAAAAGGTATACCCGATTCTTCTGAATATCCAACGGCCGAAGCGGTAGCGGAATCGGGTACGCCAATCACCATGTCAGCCTCAACAGGATGTTCTCTGGCTAGCTCTTTACCCATAAGTAACCTGCTCTTATAAACCAATTTCCCATCTATTTCACTATCTGGACGGGCAAAATAAATATGCTCAAAAACACAAAAGGAACATTTTCCCATATCCTTTTGATAAATTGATTTATACCCTTGGGAATTAAATATAATAGCCTCTCCTGGATTCACTTCTCTTACATATTTCGCCCCAACATTATCCAACGCACAGCTTTCTGATGCTATTATCCATCCTCCATTAACCTTTCCGAAGCAAAGAGGTCTGACTCCAAGCGGATCGCGTACGGCTATCAACTCTTTTTCTGTCATTAAAGTTAATGAATATGCCCCTTGGACTTTCCTCATCAAATAGGCTATTCTTCCTTCCCATGTACTAGCGGGGGCGTTTGATACGATTTTAGCTATTACTTCCGAATCACTACTAGTATTGAAATCATAACCTAATTCTTCCATCTCTCTTTTTAATTCAAGCGAGTTGACTACATTACCATTATGAGCGATAGCTAACTTGAAATTTCCTCCATCCACAACTATAGGTTGAGCATTTTTGATATTACTCGTACCTGTAGTTGAATATCTTGTGTGGCCAATAGCTATATCTCCCGTTAAATAATCAAGGTCTTCATCTTTGAAAACATGAGTTACTAGCCCCATACCAGTGCGCAATTTAATTTTATGACCGTCTGCACTTGCTATGCCGGCACTTTCTTGTCCTCTATGCTGTAAAGCATATATCCCATAAAATGCCAGCCTTGACACATCTCCATTTGGGTCATAAACTCCAACTATTCCACATTCCTCACCAAATTTCTTATCAAATTGCGGATTGGTCATTTTATTACTACACCAATTAGTTAAGATTTACACACTTGGTTTATAACTTAAAACCCGTGAAAACTTTACTACATATCAACGACTTATTTAACAACTTTATCCGACTTTAAAGGGATAATTTTTAATAATGAAGGGACAACAAAAATCAACAGGGTAAGTGATGTCAATCCGATGACACTATTGATTATTAAAGCCATGCTTGGATTAAACAAAGTAGCAGAGACTCCTATAATAATTGCACCAAATGGTCCTGTTCCAATAGCAAGACTAACCACTCCCAAAGCCTTGCCTCTATAATCTATATCTGAAACCAAAACTACAATCGCTGCCTGCATGGTACTAAATCCAGCGGCACCAATACCCAATAATCCCAAAGTAATTAAACTGAAGTAATAAGAATCAGATATTCCTAATCCAAAAAGAGCCAAAAACGTAACAAAGCATCCCACAATGAATATCAAGCCATGGCGTCTTATTTTAGGTATAGAAGCAACTAGTAATGCCCCGGTTAAAGCACCTACTCCAAACATGCCTTGAAGTGTCCCCATCTTAGTTGGTCCCACATAAAGGACTTGCTTGGCAATTATTGGGATTAAATGTGAATAAGAGAAAAGAAACAAGTTCATTACAAACGTTATCCCAATTACACTCAAAATTAGTTGATTAGAACTCACGTATTTGATTCCATCAATCATATTTATAGGTCTACTGGATTGATTTTGTTTCTTAATATTGGTTTCAAGTTTCAAATTCCACATCAATACGCAGGCCAATAGATGCAATATTAAAAGTACTATGAAAACCAAATGGTTGCCATAAAGACTAGAAATCCCAATTATTGCACCCGCCATAATTGGACCGATACTGAGACTTAAACTCATAGCAACTGAATCTAGTGCAAACCCGTTAGTTGCTCCTTCTTCTTTTAAAATATCATGCACCATTGATCTCCTAGAAGGCATTTCAACTGAATAACCTATACCAGTAATCAAAGCAGCTATATAACAATGCCAGAATTCCAATAATTCAAGTGAAACAATGACAAGAATAAATGAAATCCCAACCAAACACGTTATTTGCGTAAACAAGAGGATTTTCTGCCTATTCCATACATCAGCTAAATATCCAGCTAGAACGCCCAACACAAACATTGGGAACATACAAAAAAAACCAACTAATGAAACATAAAAAGATGAATCTGTAAGCTCAACAACTATCCATCCATACGCAGTTACTTGACCCCATCTTGATATATAAGAAAGTAGATTGAATATCCACAAAATACGATATTGTGAAGTTTTAAAAGATGCAAATGTATTCATAATTATTAATAAAATAGAGAAGATAAAATGCACCCGCTCCTTAGCAGGAATACAAATCAATGAATCAACACCTAGGTGGCACTGATAATACACCTTACTAGCTTGACACTTTATTTGCCATGGTTTTAACATGAAAGTTAGCTAGCGCCAATTTTTATCTAAATATAAATTATTTGGTGTCTACAATTAATCAACGAGGAGGTTAGCGTTGAATACGACAATTATCGTAACCGCGCTCTTATCCATTCTCGTTGGCCTTTTATTAGGCACAGTTGTTGGTTATTTTTACAAATGGCTTTTAAATTTCAAACGAAGAGAAGAAGCAAAGGAAGAAGCCCAAGTCATTCTTGACACAGCTAAGAATAAAGAACGAGACATAATCTTAGAGGCGAAAGAGGAGGCAATTAAAATAAGATCAGCTGGTCAAGCTGAAATTAGAGAGAGACGTTCTGAAGTTAATAAAATCGAAAATAGACTTTCTTTCAGAGAAGAAAAAATAGACCAAAAATCAACCGAGATTGAGAAAAAAGAACGCGATTTAAATCAAAAAGAAACTGAAATAAATAAGGCTTCTGACGAAGTTGAAACGATTCGCCGGTCTCAGGTAGAAAAAATGGAGGAAATAGCAAATTTAACTATATCAGAAGCACAAACTCAACTTTTAGACCAAGCTGAGCATGATATACAAAGAGAGATATCAATTCTTTATCGCGACATTGGGCGAAAAGCAGATTTAGAAGCAGAAAACAAAGCTAGAGAAGTAATCGGGATAGCTATACAAAAACTTGCTTCAGATGTCGTGTCAGAAGCTACATTAACAACTGTACCATTACCGTCAGACGAATTGAAAGGACGGTTAATTGGCCGCGAGGGCCGAAACATAAGAGCGATAGAAAAAGCTACGGGTGTGGATTTATTAATAGATGAAGTCCCTGAAGTAGTTACTTTATCTTGTTTTGATCCAATAAGACGCGAGATAGCTAGGCTATCAGTGACTAAACTTATCGCAGATGGCAGAATTCATCCGGCAAGAATAGAAGAAGTTGTAGAAAAATCTACGGATGAACTGACTAAAACTATAGGTAAAATAGGACAAGATACGATTCTAGATACAAGGGTAAGAGGAGTAAATCCCGAATTATCCAACTTACTTGGAAGGCTCCAATACAGGTTCAGCTATGGTGAAAACGTACTCACCCACAGTATAGAAGTAGCCTATATTGCAGCTGCGATTGCAGCAGAAATAGGAGGCGATGTTAAAGTCAGCAAACTTGGCGGATTATTACATGATATAGGTAAATCCCTTACTCATGAAGTTGAAGGTCCTCATGCTGAAATAGGTGCAAATGTAGCAGAAAAAAATAATATACCAAAACATGTTTGCGCAACAATAAGAGAACATCATGATGATGACCATAGCTCCGTTGAGTCTTATATAGTCGCTGCCGCTGATGCTATAAGTGCAGCCAGACCAGGAGCACGAAGAGATACTGTTGAACAATACATCAAAAGGATGGAAGCATTAGAAGATGTCGCAGGCAGTTTTGATGGTGTAGAAAAATGTTTCGCTGTTCATGCTGGACGCGAAGTAAGGGTTATGGTTGAACCGGAATCTATCGATGATTTAGAAGCTAATAAAATGGCAATTGGAATCGTAAAGAAAATCGAAGAGGAACTTGCTTATCCAGGACAAATAAAAGTCACTGTAATAAGGGAAAGCAGATCAATAGAATACGCTCGTTAGAAGTCAATCGTTCAAGTGGATAGTAATCACAAATACAGACTACTATCCACTATAAATTGATTAAATCCGACAACCAATAACGGCTATTATATTTTATGAAAACATATATCATTGATATATCGCATTTCTAAAAATCGGCTGATTTATCTTATAAATATTGATACCATTTATTATTGCAATATCCTCATATTTCTTAGGAGGAATCCCTACAGGATACCTCCTAGTTAAATTCACAAAAAATGTGTCCCCATTAAATTTCGCGTATAAAAATACTGGAGCATCGAACGCTAGTGAAATTTCAGGCAAGATGATCGGTTTAATAGTTGGAACATCCGATTGCTTAATTAAAGGTACTTTGCCAATAATAATATGTAAAATATTAGAACAACCGAATTACCTCCAAGCAATCGTTGGTATTTTGTGCGTTATTGGACATAACTGGTCACCATACCTTAAAACCAGAGGTGGAAGAGGAGTCGCTACGTCTATAGGTATTTTAATTGCTTTCCAAATGTGGTGGAGTTTACTAATTTTCACTATATTAATAGCAGTCATGGGAAGATTCATTTTTAAAGACACCGCTATTTGGGTATTACTTTCATTTATATCATTGCCATTTATAGGACATCAATTTGATAACGAACCATCGTTGACTTTCACATGGGTTTTTCTGTTGTTAATCATAATATTTAAAAGAATCACCGGAAATTGGGAAAACCCTACAATCCATAACAAATTTCAATTAACATTAATGAACCGACTTTTATTTGACAGGGACATTAAATCAAAAACAAATTGGGACCACAAAATCTTATAACATACGAGAATCAAATCAATATTGGCAGAACAATCTTCAAAACCTATGTATTGCTATAAACATCCATCTACACAAGCCAATCTTACTTGTACCAGATGCGAAAACCCTATTTGCATTCAATGCATGACTAGATCCCCTGTAGGGTTTCGATGCGTAGATTGCAGCAAGCCTGAGAATATACCAACTTATGATATAAATCTATTAACCCTATCCAAGGCTATAGTTGTGTCCCAGTTAACCGCTATGATTTTAGGTGTATTGTTAGTTTTTCTTTCTGCAGTATTAGTAATAGATTTTTTCAGTGCTACAATATTTTTTGTAGCTTCATCATTTTTGACAACTGAAATCATCAATAAATCCACAAACTATAAAAAAGGTACAAAACTTCAAATCACAGCAATTTTATCTGTTGCAACAATTTATGTGATATATAATCTATTCAGCCCACATTTTTTGATTTCTACGCACATTTTGGCTTTATTACTAGGTTCTTATGTTGGTTACATACGTCTAAAATAATAACCTGCAGAAATATATATTTATAATTAGAAACTTATATTTATCTGAGACTAAAATCCAACTGGAGGATCTAATTGCTTAAAACTATAGCAGCAGGCTCATTAAGGTCTGAGAACGTTAATCAGGTTGTTACACTTGCAGGTTGGGTAGACAGGCGTAGAGACCATGGCAATCTAATATTTATCGATTTAAGAGATTCCTCAGGAATAACACAGATTGTATTTGATCAAACACTTGACTCTTCTATGCACCAATCAGCTTCTTTATTGAGGAATGAATGGGTAATTCAAATAATCGGGAATGTTAGAGAAAGACCTGATGGCACCATTAATCCGGAATTAGAAACCGGCGATGTTGAAGTAATCGTATCTTCTTTGAATATTCTAAACGAATCCAAAACGCCTCCTTTTTACATAAACAAAGAAGAAGATAGCGACGAACTGTTAAGAATGAAGTATAGATACTTAGACCTTCGAAAACCCAAAATGCAAAATATTGTCAACATAAGGCATCAAGCGGTGAAGTTTATAAGGGACTTTTTGACAGAACAAGGTTTTTTAGAAATTGAAACTCCAATACTTATTAAAAGCACTCCTGAAGGTGCTAGAGACTATTTAGTACCAAGTCGACTTTATCCCGGCAAATTTTATTCCCTTCCTCAATCTCCACAACAATTAAAACAATTATTGATGTCTGCTGGATTTGAAAAATACTTCCAAATAGCTAGATGTTTTAGAGATGAAGATCCGAGGGCTGATCGACAACCAGAATTTACTCAACTGGATCTTGAAATGAGCTTCGTTGAATCTGATGATATCCTCAGTCTTATAGAAAAACTATATTATGATTTGGTCAAGTCTATAACTCCTAATAAAAAAATCAGGTTCCCTTTCCCAAGAATTCCATACAAGCAAGCAATCGAAAAGTACGGTACAGATAAACCTGATTTAAGATTTGGTATTGAAATGTCAACTGTTGTCGAATGGGCTGACAAAACAGATATAAATATACTTAAAACGATAATTTCTAATAATGGTACTGTGAAATCGCTTAGTGCTCCGGGATGCGGGAATTATACAAGGGGACAAATATCCGAACTCGAAGAATTAGTTAAAAACTGTGGCGGAAAAGGACTTATGTGGATTGCCATTTCAGACCAGGCACATTCAATTGAGAAACTCACCATCGAAGATATCAAGTCACCGGTGTCAAAAGTATTGAAATTACACGAAATCCAAGAAATAGCATCAATATTATCTTCTAAACCTGGTGATTTAATATTAATAGTAGCTGGTCAAGAAAAAATCGTGAATCAATCCCT
>MDTE01003006.1_pt1 | contig 12120 bp, 10 predicted proteins | sample 811231 | NCBI WGS metagenome assembly MDTE01 (sample SAMN05326651, study PRJNA326480) | marine metagenome | isolation source: seawater | place: Indian Ocean: Red Sea | collected 2010
ATGGGACTGCCATGGATTGCCAATAGAATGGAAAATTGAAGAACAATATAAAAAAAATAAAAAAAATAAAAATGAAGTTCCAATTGTTGAATTTAGAAAAGAGTGCAGAGCCTTTGCAGAAAAATGGATAGACATTCACAAAGATCAATTTAAAAGATTAGGAGTTGTAGGAGATTGGGACAATTACTATTCTACAATGAGTTTTGATGCTGAAGCTCAAATAGTAAGAGAATTAGGTAAATTTCTAAAAGAAGGGAGTTTGTATAGAGGTTTTAAACCTGTATTGTGGTCAACTGTTGAAAAAACAGCTTTAGCAGATGCAGAAGTTGAATACCAAGATCATAAATCAGATACTATATATGCATCTTTTCCAGTCAAATCATCAAACATTAAAGAATTAAATGATAGTGAAATAGTAATTTGGACAACTACTCCATGGACTATTCCAGCGAATAAAGCTTTAGCGTACAATGAAAGTTTAGATTATTTACTAATTGAAGTAAATGACGATGGAGATTTTAAAAATAAAAAGATTGTCATTGCAGATGCATTAATAGACTCAGTTGTAAAAGATGCCAAAATTCAAAATTTTAAAAAATTAAAAAATTTTAAAGGTAAAGATTTGAAAGGAACAATATGTAATCATCCTTTTTTAAAACTAGGATATGAATATGACATACCCATGCTGGAGGCACGTTTTGTAACTACAGAACAAGGTACTGGAATAGTTCATTGTGCACCAAGTCATGGTCCTGATGATTTTAATTTGTGCATGAATAATGGAATTAAAGCAATTGAAACAGTCGATGATGACGGCAGATATACAAAAAATGTAGCACTTTTTGAAGGGATACATATTTTTAAATCTAATTCTATTGTGATCGAAAAATTAAAAGACCAAAAAAAATTATTATCGAGCGGCGAACTTGTTCACTCTTATCCTCATTCATGGAGGTCTAAAGCACCATTAGTTCACAGAGCAACTCCCCAATGGTTTATTTCTATGGATAGTCATAAACTTAGAAATAAAGCTTTAAAAGCTATTGATGAAACAACCTTTTATCCAAGCAAAGGAAAAGAAAGATTAAAATCGATGATTGAAACAAGACCTGACTGGTGTGTTTCAAGACAAAGAGTATGGGGAGTTCCATTACCTATTTTTATAAACAAGAAGACAAGTGAAATTTTGGTTGATGATGAGGTAATAGAAAATATCGCTAAAATTTATGAAAAGGAGGGTTCTGATTGTTGGTTTTCAGATGATCCCCAAAAATTCTTAGGCAATAAATTTAAAGCAGATGATTATGTAAAACTTAGAGATATTGTAGAGGTATGGTTTGATAGTGGATCTACACATTCATTTGTTTTAGAAAAAAGAAAAGACTTAAAATGGCCAGCTTCAATGTACTTAGAAGGTTCAGATCAACACAGAGGATGGTTTCATTCTTCATTATTAGAATCATGTGGAACTAGAGATAGGGCACCTTTTGAGGCAATACTTTCACATGGTTTTGTTGTCGACGGAAAAGGATTAAAGATGTCAAAATCTCTTGGAAATGTGATTGCTCCAGAGGACATTTTAAAAAAATATGGAGCAGATATTCTTAGAATTTGGGTTGCATCATCTAATTACGCAGAGGATTTAAGAATAGATTACTCAATTTTGGATCAACATTCAGAATCTTATAGAAAAATTAGAAATACATTTAGATATTTACTTGGAAATTTAAATGACTCCTTCGATGATATGGACTTGGAAAAAATTGAAACCAATAAGCTACCTGAGTTGGAACAATTTATGTTACACAAGATTTATAATTTAGATGTTAACTTTAATAAATATTTTAAAAATTATGATTTTCATAATTTATATAAAGAGTTATTAAATTTTTGTACTGTAGATTTATCAGCATTTTATTTTGATATTAGAAAAGACACATTATATTGTGACCCTAAGGATTCCGATAAAAGAAAATCAACAATATTAATATTAAATGTTATTTTGAATGCATTGCTCAAATGGTTTGCTCCAATTCTATCGTTTACTACAGAAGAAATTTATCAACTTATATCTAAAAAAGAAAAAAGTGTGCATCTAGAAAAATTTTTGAATATTCCCGAAAATTTTAAAAATATTGAATTAAGTAAAAAATGGTCTCAATTGATAGAGATAAGAGATGCATGTAATATGAGTATCGAGGAAAAAAGAGCATTAAAAGAAATTGGTTCAAGTTTAGAAGCAAGTTTAGAAATTAAGATTAATAAAAAATTGCTTGATATTTCACAAAATACTGATTTTGCAGAGTTATGTATAACCTCCCATGTGAAAATACTTGAACATAAAGATGAGTCCATAAAAGTAAAAACAATTAAAGCAAAAGGAACTAAGTGTCCTCTTTGTTGGAAAATTAAAGATGGTAAATGCTCAAGGGCTACATGTGCGAATACTTAATAAATGAAATACATCAAAAATTATAATTTATTTATTGTATTAGTAACAACATTTACTTTAGATCGAATTTCTAAATATATAATAATTAATAAAGTCAATAGTTCAGGAGAAAATGAAATTTTTAACTCTAAGTTTTTGAATTTTGAATTAATTTGGAACAAAGGTATTGCTTTTGGATTATTGTCATTCTCATCTAATACAATCTACAATGTCATAAGCCTAATAATTTTTTTGGTAATACTGATAATTATATTTTTATTATTTAAATCAAAAAAAATTGAAAAATTATTTTTGACCTTAATTTTAGGGGGTGCTATTGGAAATCTATATGATAGAATAATTTATAAATCAGTGCCTGATTTTATAGATTTTCATATTAATAATTTTCATTGGTTTATTTTTAATGTTGCGGATATATTTATAACCTTAGGAGTTCTTGGACTGATTTTTATAGAAATATTTTTTAAAAAAAATGAAATATAAAATATTATCAATTTTAATTATCACAATTTTGTTATCTGGATGTGAAAATATCCAAAGACAGCTCAGTATGGAAAAAAAAGAAAACGTAGATGAATTTCTAATTCAAAAAAAAAATCCTTTGGTTTTACCACCTGAATTTTCGAAACTTCCAAAACCTACCGATGAGATAAATAGAGTGAAAGATGAAGAGGAAGAAATAGATTTATCTAAGGTTTTAAAAAAATCAGATGAGACTAAAATTTCAAATCAGTCAACAGATTTAGAAAAATCTATCTCAAATATTATAAACAAAAAATGATTCTATCAAAAAATATTAATTTTAGAAATTTTACTAAAGTTAAAAAAGATAGGGTTTTAAAAAAAAAACTTGAAAAAATAATATATAGTAATAATGAAATTTTAAAATCTCTTAGTCCAAAATATAATTACTCATTTTCAAAAGAGCTTGTTTCAAAACTAAAAAAAAATTTTTCAACTGTAAAATTAATTGGAATAGGTGGCTCCATTCTAGGAACTAAAGCTATTTATAATTTTCTTTATAAAAAAGTAAAAAAAAATTTTTTATTTATTGATAATTTAGCTAATCAAAAATTTTCAGTTTCTAATGAAAAAAAAACATTAAATATTATTGTTTCTAAATCAGGAAATACTTTAGAAACAATTCTGAATACTAATATTTTTGTCACCAAAAAATCAAATAATATTTTTATTACAGAAAAAAAAAATAGTTTTTTAAGAAATCTTGCACATCAATTGAAAAATGAGGTGATAGATCATAATAATTTTATTGGAGGTAGATACTCAGTTTTGTCAGAAGTAGGGATGTTACCAGCTAGTTTAATGGGTCTAAATGAAAAAAAATTTAAACAATTTAACAATTTGATAAAAAAAAAAAATTTTTTAGAAAATCTTACAATAAATACATCGAACATAATTTATTTTTCTAAACAAAGAAGATTTAATTCAATTATTATAAATTATGACGAGTCCTCAGATGACTTATTTAAATGGTATCAACAACTTGTTGCTGAAAGTCTTGGAAAAAATAAAAAAGGTATTTTTCCAATTATTTCTACCATGCCAAAAGACAATCATAGTTTAATGCAATTATATCTTGATGGTCCTGAAAAAAATTTTTTTACTTTTTTTGATGTTATTGAAAAAAAAACTAACAAATTTAAGGGTATCAATAAGTTGCCTGTTGAAAATTATTTAAAAGATAAAAAATTATCTGAAATATTACATTCTCAAAAAAGGGCTACAGAAAATATTTTTTTAAAAAAAAGAATTCCATTCCGAAGTTTCGAAATTTTAAAAAGAGATGAGAAAACATTGGGAGAATTATTCACTTTTTTTATATTAGAGACTATTTTGGTTGCAAAGGTACTTAAAATAAACCCTTATGATCAGCCAGCAGTAGAATTAATAAAAAAAGAAACAAAAAAAATATTAAAATAGTTATATTCCAATTATAATTTTAGAAATACCATAAGATCTTTCATCAATTATATTTAATTTATTACTCAAATCTAAATTATCTCTTTTGTGCCTATGAGTTATAATAATACCATTTTTATTAAGTAAATCTCGATTTTTTATTTGATCAATTAAGTTATTGAGTTTTATTTCTTTGAATGGTGGATCTAGAAAAATGATATCAAATTTTTCCTTGAAATCATTTTTTGAATTGAAGTAATCAAAACAATTTCTTTTAATAATATTAGTTTGTAATTCACTTTTTAATTCTGAAACGTTTCTTTCTAAAACTTTTAATGTGTTATGATTATTTTCAACAAATACCACCTTTTTTGCTCCTCTTGAGATACATTCTAAACCAAATGAACCTGATCCTGAAAATAAATCTAAAACTTTTGCTCCGGACATTTTAAACTTAAATTTATTTGAATTTTCAATTAAATTAAAAATAGATTCTTTTACCAAATCTCTTAGTGGTCTTGTTTTTATACTTTTCGGAAAATTAAGTTTTTTACCTTTATAAATACCCGAGATTATTCTCATTAATTAATCTATTACTTTATAGCCAATATCTTTTCTAAAAAAACCATTTCCCCAATTTAATTGATTGATTAAGTTGATTAAGGCATTTCTTCCAATTTTGAAATCCTTACATAAATTGACAAAATTTAAAACTCTACCACCATTTGAAAAAACAATTTTATTGTCAAGTTTTGTTCCAGCATGAAAAACAAATTCATTAGATTTTAATTCTATAGTATCCAATTTTTTAATCTCAATATGATTTTCAAATTCATCTGGGTAACCTTTTGAACATAATACAATACATATAGATTTTTCTTTATGCCATTCGATTTTTATTTCATCTAAATTTTGATTAACTATTGAGAGGACGATCTCAGCAAAATCTGTTTTTAATCTTGGTAAAATTGTTTGACACTCAGGGTCTCCCATTCTTACGTTATACTCAATTAAAAAAGGTTCGTTTTTAACAATCATTAATCCCGCATATAAGAAGCCACTAAAAGAAATATTCATTTTTTTTAAACCATCTAAAGTTGGTTTAATTATTTTATTAATTATTTTTTTATCTAAAATTGCATTCTCTAGTCTCGATGGACTATAACATCCCATTCCACCCGTATTTTTTCCTTTATCACCCTCATTTACTCTTTTATGATCTTGTGCAGTACCAAATTTTTTAAAATTTTTTCCATCTGCTATTATGAAGAAACTCATTTCTTCCCCTTCAAGAAATTCTTCAACTAGCACTTTTTCAGCGACTCCGAATTTTCCATCAAAAATTTCATTAACTGCATTAGTAGATTGTTGAATATTTTCACAAATATAAACCCCTTTACCAGCTGCTAACCCATCTGCTTTCACTACAATAGGATGATTTGATTTATTTATAAAATGTATCGCTGCCTCTTTGGACTCAAATATTCCATATCCAGCTGTTGGAATATTATTTTTTTTGCATAGTGCTTTTGTAAATATTTTTGATCCCTCAAGTTGAGAAGCATTTTTATTTGGACCAAAAACTTTTATATTATTTCTATTTAAAAAATCTACTAATCCCTCTACAAGAGGTTTCTCAGGTCCAATAATCACCAGATCAATTTTAGACTTAATAATAAAATTTTTTATCTCATTAAAATCATCTAAATTAATATTGATATTTTCGGAAATAGATGCTGTGCCAGCATTTCCAGGAATTGAAAAAATTTCAGAGACCTTATTAGATTTTTTTAGACTATAGCATAATGCATGTTCCCTGCCACCACTGCCTAAAATTGCAACTTTCATAAAAGAATATATAAACTAAAAATGTTTAAAAAATTAGCAAAATTAAAATATTTAGCCAATAATTTTCAAGTAATTGAGGATGGTGATCATGTCATTTGTGCAATATCTCAAAAGAAAATATCTTTAGATAAACTCAATTATTGGAATGTTGATTTACAAGAAGCTTATTTTTCACCAAGAGAGGCACAACGTAAACGAGAGCTTTTAGAAAAAAAGTAGCTTACTTCCATCTATCGTGAGACCATATCCACTGGTCTGGATTCTTTAAAATCATTTTTTCTAAAATTTTATTTAGTTCTAAAGATATTTCGCTGTGAGATAACTTACTATCGAATTTTATAGGTTTATTAAACAACAACTTAAAATGAAAACGATTTGATCTTTCAATGTATACGGGTACGACTGAACATCCGTATTTTTTTACAAATTGGGCAGGTATGGTAGTAGTTTTTGCTGGTCTATTAAAAAATTCTACGTTTTCACCCTCACTAACTCTTTGATCAATCATAAGGGCTACAGAAAAGTTTTTTTTAAATAAGTCAATTAAATTTCGTGTCCCACTTTTCCCTTTTCTTATTTGATTTTTGCAAATATGTTTTTTTCGGATTCTTTCCATAACAATATTTAAAAAAAAATTGTTTAAGGGTCTATAAATTGCACATAAATTTATTCCAGCTTTTTCTATCTCCATCGCCATAAGTTCAAAATTATTAAAATGTCCAGATATAAATATAACTTGTTCATTTTTTTTTTTAATTTCATCCAAAATTTCTGAACCTTGAATTTCTAAAAATTTTTTTAATTTATTTTGATTAAATTGTTTTAAATAAATATATTCAGATAAAATTCTTCCATAATTTCCCCACATATTTTCAATTATATAATTTCTTTCTTTATCAGATTTACCAAAATTTGAGTCCTCTAAATTTTTGAGAATTTTTGAATTAGATCTAAAAATTGGTCCAATTTTTTTTCCAATGAAAGCTCCTAAGTTTGAGGAATTTTTATATCCTATTAATTTAAAAATAAAAAAAAAGGCCATGATAAATATAAATTCGATAAAATATTTTAAGATTTTCATATACTATTTTTTAACAAACTTTCAAATTCATGTTTATTTTTAATTTGTAAATCAATTTCTATATAATCACAAAGTTCTTTTTGTTCATCAGACATTCTATAATAGTCCTTTTCAGTTGTGACAATTTTTTCAGATTCTTCTTCTAGAATTTTATCAAAATCTTCTTGCGTGTATTGATAATGGTCAGGAAATGAATATTTTCTTTTTATTTTTATATTATTTTTTGTTAATAAATCAAAAAAATTAGATGGATTACCAATACCGGCAAATGCAATTACTTGCTTATTAGAAAATTTTTCTAAATTCTTAATTTTATATTCAGAGTAAAATATAGGTAACTTTTTTATTTTTGAAATTTTTTTAACTTTATCTTCAAATTCAACGTTCCTTTCACCATTTATTATTATACAATCAGCTTTTTTAATGGAACTAAAATTTTCTCTTAAAGGACCTGATGGTATTATAAAACCATTTCCAATTAATTGATTAGAATTAAAACATAAGATTGAAAAATCTTTTTTTATTTTATGGTCTTGAAAGCCATCATCTAGAATTACTAAATCGTTTTTGTTTGAAATTGACTCATTGATGGCTTCTGTTCGATCTTTGTTTACGAAAGTTTTTCCAGTTGTTTGCAACATTTTTATCTCGTCAACCAAATATCTGTAATTTTTTTTGATAAATGCTGGATTTTTACCTAATTTTATAGAAATTTTATAAATTTCTCTTGCTAAGGGAGTTTTGCCAGTACCTCCAACATATATATTTCCGACACAAATTACAGGTATTGAGAATTTTTTTTTATCCTGAAAAATATAAATTATTAATGAAGTTAAAAAATATATCAATGAGAGTGGTAATAATATTACAGACCAAAAAGATATTTTTTTTTGATCCCAAAATTTGGGTTTAATAAATATTTTTTTACTAAATAAATCTCTCAATTTCTTTTACACTATCTTTTAAAACTTTATTGCCAATTTTCCTAATCTTATTATCTTGTTTGTTCTCTTTTTTTCTCTGCCCTATTAAGTAATTTAGTTTATTATATAGATTACTTGAATTCTTTACTTTGAAGGCTATTTTTTGCTTAGCCAAATAACTATAAATTTCAGTAAAATTTGAAATTTTTGGTCCATAAAAAATTTTACAATTTTTTCTTGCTGGCTCTAATGGATTTTGACCTCCATCAACTAAAAAAGATTTTCCCATAAAAACATTTTTACAAATATCAAAAAATAACTCAGTTTCACCATATGTATCTACAAGATAAATATTTGTTTTTTTGCTAATCATTTTTTTGTTACTACGAATATGATAATTCAAGTTAAGCCCCGTTAATTCTCTTTGAATTTGATCCAATCGATTTGTATGACGTGGAATTATAATTAGTATTAAGTCTTTGTATTTTTTTAACAATTTTTTATGAATTTCAGCACAGATTTTTTCCTCACCAGGATGTGTACTAACAGCACACCAAACTTTTCTATATCTTATAAAATTTTTAAAACTTTTATCTATTCGTTTTTTTTCAATATCATTTTGTGTAAACTTTAAATTACCAATCTTTTTTATATTTTTTACATTGAATTTTTTTAAAAACTTTAAAGACTCTAAATTTTGAGGATATGTAAAATTAAATGCTTGAAAAAGTTGACTTGAGAAAGATCCCAACAATTTCCATTTCTTATAAGATTTTGATGATATTCTTGCATTAAGTAAAATCCTAGGAATTGATCTTTTTTTTAAATTTAAAATCATATTTGGCCAAATTTCTGAGTCAACAAAAACTACTAAATTTGGTTTCCAATAATTTAAAAAACGTTTTACAAAAAAATTATTATCAATTGGAAAAAATTGGTGGACAGTCTTTGAAAAATTAAATTTTTTGAATAGATTAGCAGAGGTTAAAGTTGATGAGGTTAACAAAATTTGAGAAACATTTTTCTTTTTTTCTAATTCTTTAATGAGCGGAATTACACTCAATAATTCACCAACACTTACAGCATGAAACCAAATAAGTTTTTTATGAACTCTTTTTGCTGAAAAAAAAGTTAATTTCTCTTTAAACCTAATAGGATCCTCTTTTTTTTTTAAAAATCTTAATAAAAATATTAAAGGTGACAATAAGACAATTATATTTATTAATAATCTATAAATATAAATTAGCATTATTTTCTTAATTGTTTCTCGTAAAAATTTTTATATGTTTTTGAAATTTTCAATAATTCCTCATGTGTTCCATTTTCAAGAATATAACCATTGTCAATTACATATATTTTATTTGCATTCAATATAGTAGATAGCCTATGTGCGATTACAATTGTGGTTTTATTCTTTGTAAGTTCTTTAATTGCGATTTGAATTTTATTTTCAGTTTCTGAGTCCAAAGAGGATGTTGCCTCATCTAGTAGAATTATTGGACTCCTTTTAAGCATTGCTCTTGCTATAGAAAGTCTTTGTTTTTCACCACCAGATAATCTGACCCCATTTTCACCAATTACTGTCTCAAATTTATCAGGCAAATTTTCAATAAAATCAGAGGCAAATGAATTTTTTGCAGCCTCTTCGATATCATTATCTGAAGCATCCAATTGAGCGTATTTTATATTATTTTTAATTGTATCATCAAATAATGTAGTATCTTGACTTACTAAAGAAATATTTTTTCTCAGTGAATATAAATTTGTATTGTATATTGATTGATTATCTATTTTTATATCACCAGACGCACAATCATAAAATCTTGGTATTAAATTTAAGATTGTAGATTTTCCAGCACCACTTAATCCAACTAATGCTGTAGTTTTTCCTCCTTCCATAATTAAATCAGCAGTTTTTAAAGCAACTTTTTCTTTTTGATCGTAGGAGAAATTTACATTTAAAAATTCAATTTTAGCATTTTCTACGTTTAAATTCGGTAAATTAATATCATCTTTAATTTCTGATTTTCTGTCAATTATAGGAAGGACTCTTTTTGCTGCACTTAAACCCTGACTAATAGCAATATTCAATCCCGCTAGAGATCTAACTGGTTGGTAAGCTAACATCATTGCAGCTAAAAAAGAAAAAAAATTATTTACCTCAAGTTCATCTTGTTTAATCAAAAGACCAGAATAAAAAATTAAAATTCCTATCATTATACCCGTCAAGGTTTCCATGATAGGAGTATTACGATTAAATATTTCAGTCATTTTTATTGCTTTTTCTTTTAAATTAGAAATATCTATCGATGATCTTTTTTTTTCATAATTTTCGGCCTGAAAACTTTTTATCAATCTATGGTTTTTAAATATCTCAACTAGTCTTTTTGTGAATAAAGCTGATGTATCCATAGTTTGTTTTGTTGCTTTATTCATTCTTTTTCCGAGTGATCGAGCAACTATAGATGCTAAAGGAATCATGATAATAGCAATTAGTGATAATTTCCAATTTTGGTAAAACATAACTGCTAATAATCCAATTAAGCTTAGACTGTCTTTAAAAAGATTTAATAAAGCAGTGCTTATTAAGTTCACTAATAGAGATACATCTAGTGTTAAATTAGAAATAAACTTACCAGTGTGAACTTTATCAATAAATTTTGTATCTGTAGATATTAGTGACTTCATCATATCTTCCTGAACCCCAGCCTTTAATTCTTGAGAAACTCTTATCATCAACACTTTAGCAATATATAACGAGGTTCCTTTTACAAAGAAGGCAAGCATGATAATAATTGGAATTACGTATAAAAGTGTGCTGTCTTGGTTAATAAAAATTTTTTCAATCGCTGGATCTAACAGATATGCAATTCCTGATGTGCTTGCAGCTACTAAGATAGAAAAAATGATAGCTAGAAGTATATGTTTATAATATTTTTTTGTATAGTTTTTATATAATCTTTTTATGATTAAAATATCTTCTTTCATTATAATAATTTTCCTATCAAGATATTAGTAAGCACAATTAAACCTAAAAAATTATTACTTTTAAATATCCTAAAGCATGTTAAAGAATTATTTTGTTCAAATTTCAAAATTTGATGAAAAAATAAGTGGTAAAAAGCAATTAAGAGAGAAAAAAAATAAAATATACTAAAATTCATTTCCAATCCTACAGCAATTAACGATATTGAAAATAAGGAGTAGGTTATCATTAAGAATTTTTTTGGATATTTTTTGAATTTTATTGAGGTTGATTTAAGTCCTATAATTTCATCATCTTTTATGTCTTGATACCCATATATTGTGTCGTATCCTAGTGTCCAAAATATGGCTCCTACATAAAATAAAATTGGTATTAAGTTCAATTCATTTGTTATAGAAGTCCATCCAAGAATTAGTCCATAATTGAAGGTTATTCCTAAAAAAAGTTGAGGCCAATAAGTATACCTTTTCATTAAAGGATAAGTAAAAGCCAATGGCATTGAGCCAAGTGCAAGAAGAATAGTAAAGTAATTGAAATTTAGTAGAATAAAAAAAGCCACCAAGCATAAGATTGCTGAATAAAATAAACTTAGATTTACAGAAATTTTTCCAGATGCTATGGGTCTATTTTTGGTTCTTGAAACTTTTTTGTCAAATTTTCTATCAGCAATATCATTTATAATACAACCAGCCGATCTCATTAAAACAGAGCCTAGGAAAAAAAGAATTAAATAAAAAAAATAATTATTTAAATTACCGTTAAAATCATAAACAATTGATAATCCCCAAGCACAAGGCCAAAAAAGCAACATGTATCCTATGGGTCTTTTAAGTCTTGTAAGTTCGATAAAAAGATTAATTTGGTTCATAAATTTTACTTGTAAATAACAAAGGCAACATTGATAATCAAA
>MDTE01036857.1_pt1 | contig 12120 bp, 13 predicted proteins | sample 811231 | NCBI WGS metagenome assembly MDTE01 (sample SAMN05326651, study PRJNA326480) | marine metagenome | isolation source: seawater | place: Indian Ocean: Red Sea | collected 2010
AAATACAACGCCGCACCTACCACTTCGTCCGGCTCACCGCCCCGCTGCAACGGCATGAGCTGCGCGCGCTCGTTGAAGGCTTCCATGTCCCACGCTTTGCTGATGTCCGTGAGGAACGGCCCGGGCATAATGCAGTTGGCGCGTACCTTGGGACCAAATGCCCGGGCCAGCCCAAGCGTCAGGGCATTCAGCCCGGCCTTGGCCGTGGCGTAAGGCAACTCGTTGGGCGTCGGCTGCACGGCAGCCGTGCTGCTGACGTTGATGATGGATCCGCCGTTGCCCGCCGCCATACGCTCGCCCACCAAGGACGACAATCGGAAAGGCCCGCGCAGATTCACCTGCATAACCTTGTCATAGAGTTCCTCGGTCACGGAAGTGAGGGACTCGTACAACGGCGACATGCCCGCATTGTTTACCAGCACGTCCACATGGCCGAACTTATCGTAGGCGAAGTCCACCAGCCTATCCGCATCGCCCCAACTGCCCGCGTGGAACGCCACGCCCACGCATTCGATGCCGGTTACCTCGGTGATGGCGCGTGCGGCTTCCTCACACGGTTCCGCCTTGCGACTGGCAATTACCACGTTGGCGCCGCAGGCAGCGAAGGCCTTGCACATCTCCAGACCCAGGCCACGGCTGCCACCGGTGACGATGGCCACCTTGCCAGACAGGTCGAACCGCTCGCTGACGCTCTTGCTCATGAACTCATCCTTGTTGTTATTGATTTGGCGAGCTACTGCTCCAGCGGCGGCTTTTTGATCAGATCGCGCACAGCGAGGCCCCCTTCGGGCTCCACCGGGACGCCATCGTGCACCACCCGATTATGGGAGTGAGCGAACTGCTGCATGATCATCGCGCTGCGCAGAGACGCGTAGAAGCCCTGCTCGTTCTGCACCTGGTTAACCGACTCCTTGGCCGTCTTCAGGCCGATCATGGGCTGCTCGGCGATCTCTTCGGCCAGAGACATGGCTTCCGCAGACAACTCGTCGTCTGGCACCACCCGATTCACCATGCCGATCTGATGCGCCACCTTGGCGGTTATGGAGCGACCCGTGAACAGCATCTCCTTGGCCTTGCGCACTCCGAGCTCCCACGGGTGGCCGTAGTACTCGACTCCGTTTACGCCAAAAGCCACCACGGGATCCTGGAAGGTGGCCCCTTCGCCTGCCACCACAATATCGAAAGGCCACACCAGCATGAGACCGCCGGCGATGACCTTACCCTGGACCTCAGCGATGGTGGGCTTGGGAATGTTGCGCCAGCGCCAGCACAGGTTGAAGAATAACTCTTCTTCCATAGCCCAGTGGCCTTCGGGGCCAGGCTGGGCAAAGCCCTGGGAGGTGCTGATGGCCACGTCTTTCAGCGTGTAGTCGCCGTCGCGCTGCATATCCCCGTGCCCGGACGAAAAGTGCTTGCCCGCAGCCGCTACGACGATGACGCGGACGTTGTCGTCTGCCGATGCGCGATCCAGCGCATCGTTTAGACCGTACAGCATCTTCAGGTTCTGGGCGTTGGCCCGGTCGGGGCGGTTCAGCACGATCCGTACGATCCGCTCGCTGGGCTGCTGGTACAGGACCGCGCCAATTTCTTCTTCGATCTGTTGTTCTGCTTCGCTCATGTTCGTTCCTTGTTGCTCTTGTCCTATGAATTCGTTCCCGGTACTTGTTCGCCCGCCTCGTCAGAACGACCGGGGCATGCCCAACACGTGCTCACCGATGTAGCTCAAGATCAGGTTGGTGGAGATGGGCGCAATCTGATAGAGGCGCGTTTCCCTGAACTTGCGTTCTATATGATATTCCTTAGCGAAGGCAAATCCCCCATGGGTCTGCATGCAAACGTCGCCAGCCCGCCACGACGCCTCGGAGGCGAGCATTTTGGCCATGTTGGCTTCGGCGCCGCAGGGTTCCCCCGCATCGAACATGCGCGCCGCTTTATCCACCATCAGGCCCGCCGCTTCCACTTCGGCATAACAACGGGCGATGGGAAACTGCACGCCCTGGTTCTTGCCGATAGGCTGACCGAATACTTCGCGCTCGCTGGCGTAGTCGCGGGCTTTGTCAATGAAATAGCGACCGTCGCCCACGCACTCCGCGGCGATGAGAATCCGCTCCGCGTTCATGCCGTCGAGAATCACCTTAAAGCCTTTGCCTTCCTCACCCAGCAGATTTTCCCGCGCCACTTCGAGGTCGTCGAAAAACAGCTCACAGGAGTGGTGATTGATCATCGACTCAATCGACCGGATCTCCAAGCCGTTACCTTCCGCTTGCTTCACGTCCACGATGAATGCCGACAAACCGTCGGTCTTTTTCGCCACCTGGTCCTTAGGGCTGGTGCGCGCCAGCAATACCATCAGATCCGAATGCTGAATCCGGCTGATCCACACTTTCTGGCCGTTGATGCGATAGACGTCGCCATCGCGGGTGGCGGTGGTCTTCAGGCTGGTGGTATCGGTGCCCGTGGTCGGTTCGGTGACGCCGAAACTCTGCAGGCGCAACTCCCCGGAAGCAATCTTCGGGAGGTAGCGCGACTTCTGCTCGCTGTTGCCATGGCGAAGCACCGAACCCATCACGTACATCTGGGCGTGGCACGCCCCCGCATGGGCACCGGACCGGCAGACTTCCTCCATGACCGCGGCAGCCTCCAATACGCCCAGACCGGCGCCGCCATATTCCTCCGGAATGAGCACGGTGAGGAAACCCGACGCGGTCAGTTCAGCGACGAACTCCGTGGGGTAATCATTGTTCCGGTCCAATTCCAACCAATAGTCTTCGCCATATTTCTCGCATAGCTGCCGGACGCTATTGCGAATTTCTGCAATCTCACTGCCTGTCGTCATGTCTTGCGCTGACCTGCTCCACCGCGTCTAAACGAACCGCACGCACCTTAAAGCAACCGGGTTGCGGATGCACCCCCGGACCGATTTATACATCTTTTATATATAATATATTCAGCAGGTTATACAACTTACCTAATTCATAATCTCTCAAAGATTCTCCACTAAATTTCGCCCGTTTCCCACGAGTGTTGTGTCACCGTGAACGCATGTCGAACGAACAACAATTTCGTAAGCTGCTACTCGGAGCCTGTCTGGTGGGCGCTGCCCTGCTGATGCTGCGGCCCTTGGACGCCGGTGCGGACCCCACGCACGAGCGCATGCCAGCGGCAACGGCCACCTTCGAGCTCGCTAATCCTGGTGCCAGCATCCGCTTGGACTCGCACACTGAGCTACAAGGCTGGAACCTCGATAACGGTTGGTATTTCGGCCGCCACCGCGGAGACCATTCGGGCTTGGGATTCGTATGGCAGAAGGACACGGCGCCATTCCCATCCACCCTGTTCGTATCTACATCTGGCATCCGGATGGTGCACCGGTTCTAAGGCGCAATCGCCTGGACTACCCGTTCAGTTGCTGATCGCGGGAAGGCTTTTCCGGCGGGCTACCACAGGGACCCGATTGGTGCTGCACCATGCGTGGCCTGCCCCCCTCCTCCACGAAAACGTTAATAGCAACGAGCACCGATCCCGCCACCTCTTCGTAGCACACTACGGCAACACAATCGCCCATGGAAACGGCGCGCGCCCCATAGCAGGTGACCGCCGGTTGCTGCGCATTACCCAGAATGCCGCGCCAACTGGCAAGGATCTCGTCGCGCTTGGTAATGGCCGCCCAGCCGGGATGAATACAGATCAGTTCCCCTTGCTCGGACCAGACCCGTTGCATGGCATCGTAGTCCGCCTGAGCAAAGGCGAGATAAAAAGCTTCGTTCGCAAACAGCGCTTCGTTGGGGTGCATGTTTCTCCGCACGAACCGGCGACCCTTCCAGTATCCCCATCGTGGGGCATGCAGACAAGGGCATGCCCTCGGGTACACTCCGGACATGCCGTCGAATCGACACACCGTAGTGTTCGCGGACGTATTGCGCGCCTGCATGTATGCCACCGACTATCAGGACCTGGCATTTGCCCGCAGCGAGCAGACCGACTTCTGCGCGTCCACCCATCGCATGCTGAGCTAACTGAGATACACTTGGGCCATGCCCACGGCCCTACTATATGACTGCTTCAGCGGGATCAGCGGCGACATGCACATCGGGGCCATGCTCGATCTGGGTGTCCCGGAATCCATGCTGCGCGCGCAGCTATCCAAGCTCAGCCTGGCCGGGGAATTTTCGCTGGAAGTTGCTCCGGGCAGCAGGATGGGAATTACCGGCACCCAGGCAACCGTGCGCCTGGCGCCGGATGCGGCACGACCGCATCGCCACCTGGCTAACATCGTGCAGATTATCGACAAAGCGCAGTTCGCGGCCCCGATTCGTCGGCGCGCGGTGGGCATGTTCGAAAGCCTGGCCCGAGCCGAAGCCAAGATCCACGGAACCACCATGGACGCAATCCATTTCCACGAGGTGGGTGCCACCGACTCCATCGTCGACATCGTCAGCGCCGCCGTATGCCTGGAGCACCTGAATGCCCAGTTCGTCGGCTGCACCCCGCTGGAACTCGGCGGCGGAATGGTGCGTTGCGAGCACGGGCTCATGCCGGTGCCCGCGCCCGCTACGGCCGAGCTCCTTACGGGCATTCCTTGCCGTTACGGCGGCGTGAATCAGGAGGCCACCACCCCTACCGGCGCGGTCATCGTCAAGGAGGCCATTACGCAAATCGATGCACCCCAGGGCTTCACCACCGAACGGGTCGGCTACGGTATCGGACAGAAGGAATTCGACATCCCCAACGTGCTGCGCGTCTGCCTGGGACACGTAGCGGAACGCCAAGACTATGACGTAGAAACCAACCACCAGGTGGAGTGCAACATCGATGACATGAGCCCCGAAGCGTTCGCTCCGCTGTTAGACACGCTGTTTGCCCACGGCGCCAGGGATGTGTTCATGACGCCCATCGTGATGAAGAAATCACGTCCCGGCACCAAACTGACACTACTATGCGGGCAGGACGCGTTGGACGAATTGTTAGCATTGGTCTTCGAGCACTCAACCACCATCGGCGTCCGGGTGACGCAGGTGGAAAAGCGCATGCTGCCGCGCGAGCTGCGCACGGTGCAGACCAGTCTCGGGCCGGTGCAGGTAAAAACCGTCACGCTCCCCGGCGGCAGCCAACGCTGGAAGCCCGAACACGATGACGTGCAAGACGCGGCGGCCCGCAACGGACTGAGCTATCTCGACGCCGCCGCGCGCATTCAACGCGAAATCGATCCACAGACGAAGTCAGAATGAGCACGGACGTCCCCGACAAAGCCCGCGCCCTGCTGGCCGCATACAAAGCCGGCACACTGGATGACGCAGGCGCGCTGCGCCAGCTCAGCGCGCTGTGGTCGGAAGATCTCGGCCACAGCACCATAGACCATGATCGCGAGCGAAGGACGGGGGCGGCCGAGGTGATCTTCGGTCAATCCAAAACCCCTTCTCAGCTCGCAGACGGATTCAGTGCGCTGGCGCAGGCTGGCAGCAACGTGCTGGCCACTCGGGTAAGCCAGGCCGGGGCCGACGCCATCGCTGAGGTCTGCCCGGAAGCCACCTATCACCCCGCCGCACGGCTGGCCATGCTCAAACAACGCGTCGCCGTGCTGGCGGAAACCAGCGTCGCCGTGGTGTCCGCGGGCACATCCGACGCTCCGGTGGCCGAGGAAGCCGCCCTGACCGCCGAGTTTTACGACAATCCTGTCATCCGCGTGGTGGACGTGGGAGTGGCCGGGCTGCACAGATTGCTCGCTCGAGTCGAGGATATTCGCAGCGCCCGGGTGGTCATCGTGGTGGCCGGCATGGAAGGCGCACTGCCGAGCGTGGTGGGCGGACTGGTAGACAAACCGGTCATCGCCGTACCAACCAGCATCGGCTACGGGGCGGCATTTGAAGGGGTCACCGCGCTGCTTGGCATGCTCACCAGTTGTGCGGCGGGCGTAACGGTGGTGAACATCGACAACGGGTTCGGCGCAGGTTTTCAGGCCAATATGATCAATCGCCTTTAAGTGGGATACTCCAGCCTATGGGCATGCGGGAACTGAATCTAAAGCACCAGCGATTGCGCCAGGAGATTGGACGTTTCGACAGCGCGTTGGTGGCGTACTCGGGTGGAGTCGACAGCTCCCTGGTGGCATACGTCACCGCCACCGAACTGGGCCCCAAGGCACTGGCCGTCACCTCGGGCTCTGCCAGCTTGAAGCGCAGCGACCTGAACCTGGCCAAACAGCTGGCGGAGCAGTGGCGCATGCCCCACCGGGTGATCGTTACCGACGAACTCAGCAACCCCGACTACCGAGCCAACCCCACCAATCGCTGCTTCTACTGCAAGACCACTTTGTATGGCGCGATGCAGGAGATCGCGCAAACGGAAGGTTTCGCCGCCATATTCAACGGCACGAACTGCGACGACCTGGGCGACCACCGACCCGGGCTGATCGCCGCAAACGACTTCGCCGTACACTCTCCTTTGGTGGCAGCGGGGTTCAACAAAGCCGACGTGCGCGCTCTGGCGGCTAGCCTGGGTTTGGACAACGCAGAAAAACCACAGTCAGCCTGCTTATCGTCGCGCTTTCCCTACGGCACCCCCATCGACGAAGGCAAGCTGGCTCAGGTAGAGCAGGCTGAGGCGGTTCTCGAGCGGTTCGGCTTCCGCCAGTGCCGGGTGCGGCACCACGATGACGTTGCTCGTTTGGAACTGCTTGTCGATGAGTTTGACCTTGCAATCCAAAACCGCGAAGCCATCGAGCGCGACATCATGGCGTGCGGCTACCGCTTCGTAGCCTTGGATCTGAGCGGGTTTCAATCCGGCTCCCTGAACCGAGGGGTCGTCAAAATTCTGGATCCCAAAGCGAACTGAATCATCACTGGGATAGATCATGATCGAACGCATTCCCTTCGGCCGGACGGGCCATATGAGTTCTCGCGTCATTTTCGGCGCTGCTGCATTGGGCGGCATGCGCCAGGAGCGGGCCGACCAGATCCTCGAACTGCTGCTGCAGCACGGCATCAACCACATCGACACGGCGGCATCATACGGGGACTCCGAGTTGCGCCTCGCACCTTGGCTGGCCACGCGGCGCAGCGATTTCTTCGTGGCGTCAAAAACAGGTGAGCGCGCCGCTTCCGGAGCACGCGCCCAGCTGGAGCAAACCCTGGAGCGTCTGGGTATCGATCAGCTGGACCTGATCCAGATGCACAATCTGGTGGATGAGCAGGAATGGCGCACCGCCATGTCAGCCGGGGGCGCACTGGAGGCGCTGGCCGCCGCGCGGGACGAAGGGCTGGTGCGCTTCATCGGGGTGACAGGTCACGGTACACAGGTAGCCGCAATGCATCAGCGCAGCCTCAACGAGTTCGAGTTCGATTCCGTACTGTGCCCCTACAACTTCACCATGATGCAGCAACCGGAATACGCTCGCGATTTCAACGCGCTGGTGACGCGGTGCGAGGAGCGTGAGGTGGCCGTGCAAACCATCAAGAGCGTCGCCAGGCGAAGGTGGTCGGACGACGACAGCGACAAACGCTTCAGCTGGTATATGCCCATCACAGACGCGGGCGCTCTGGAGCGCGCCGTGGCCTTCGTGCTCTCCCGCCCCGGTCTGTTTCTGAACTCCACTAGCGACGCCACGGTGCTACCGAGAATTCTGGAGGCAGCGCAAGGCACCAACGCGGCACCAGCAGAGGCATCGCTGCTCGCCGACGTGGCCGATCTCGGAATGCAACCCCTATTCGTCAGGGGTGTGAGCGACACCATCTAGGCACCGCTGTGGCGGAACGCATCGCCATCGTCGGATCCGGCATTTGCGGCATGTCGGCTGCGCTGACCCTGGCCGCGCGCGGCCATCACGTCACACTGATCGAACGGGATACCGCCCCGCCTGAAGTGGATGCCGATGAGGCGTTCTTTTCCTGGCAGCGCAACGGCGCTGCGCAATTTCGCCACCCCCACGCCTTCCTCGGGCTACTAAGCAATTTGATCGCTCGCAACCACCCGGAATTGTTGAGTGAGCTATACGCCGCCGGCGCCCGCCGCGTGGACTTCCTCGACATGCTGCCTGCGGAGCTGCGCGGCGACTACCGGCCTGACAAAGGCGACGATAGCGTATGGATGCTGATGTGCCGCCGGGCAACCATGGAAATGGTGATGCGGCGGCTGGTAATGGCGCAGGCCAATGTACGCATCGTCAACCGGGCTCGAGTTATAGCAATAGCTACCCAGAGCCGTGAAGGCGCTTGTTTCGCAACGGGCGTTCGCTTCATCAAGGATGGTGCCGAGCACGCGTTGAATGCCGATGTGGTAGTGGATGCCAGCGGCCGCCGCAGCCCGTTCCCAAAGTGGTTCGCAAACATAGGTCTGCCGGTGGCCGAAGAGAAATCGGATGCACAGATCGTCTACTACACCAGACATTATCGGCTGAAGCCAGGCAGGCACGAGCCGGTGCGGGAAGACCGTTCCGATGCGGGGGACCTCGGCTACCTCAAGTTCGGCGTGTTTCCCGGGGAAAGTGGTCATTTCGCCATCATCCTGTGCGTGCCCGTAGTCGAGGCAGCGCTCAAGCGTGCGGTGCGCGACCCGCAAATCTTTGATCGCATCTGCCTGAGCCTGCCGGGCCTGCGCCCCTGGCTGGCGGACGATCAGGCGGAGCCCACCACAAAGCCCTTCGGTATCGGCGACATCCATGCGGTTTGGCGGGACTACGCCCCCAACGGCGATCCGGTGGCGCTCAATTTCTTCGCCATCGGAGATGCCAGCATTCGAACCAATCCCCTTTACGGCCGGGGCTGCAGCATGGGCATGCTGCATACCAATCTGCTGGTGGATGCACTAGCCCGTTCCAGCGATCCGGTCCGTCGGGCGCGGCTTTTCGCCGCCAATACCCGCCGCGAGCTGCGACCCATGTTCGATGCGAGCGTACGCCAGGACAAGCGAAGCGTAGGCCGCTTCAAGGAGCTCATGCGCACGAGCAAGCCGCAGCGACCTAAGTCGCTTCGACAGTGGCTATCCCTGGCGCTGGAAGATGCCGTCGGGGCAGCCGCGCGAGAACACCTTCACGTCGCGCGAGGGGCGCTGCGAAGCTTCCACCTGCTGGAGCCACCCGGCGCTTTTCTGTCACGTTGGGACGTGCGGCTCACCCTATTACGCTACCTGCTACGGGGCCGTACGCGTAACGCGGCCAAGCGGCCCAAGCGCGGCCCTGAGCGCCTGGAAATGCACCGGTCCCTCGACCTTGCCCCCAACCCACCAACAAATTGACCCTGTACTTTGTCAGGCGACTAAAGGACGATTCGCCGTAACAACGGCAAATTCCCAACAGACATGAGCGACTCTGAAGATACCGCATGGCAGGTGTTCGACGTCGCCGGCATCAGGTCGATGCTTTCCGACAAGCCGGTGGAGTACAAAGAGTTCCTGCGCGTGCCACACCTGTCCTGCGGGATATACCACCTGCAGGCGGGTTCGCAAGACATGCAGACACCCCACGACGAAGACGAGATGTATTACGTTCTCGAAGGTCGGGCACGGCTCCAGGTGGGTGACGAAATCCAGGACATCCAACCAGGAACCATTCTTTATGTTCGGGCAACCGCCGAGCATTCCTTCTTCGAGATAGAAGAGGACATGACGCTGCTGGTTTTCTTCGCATCTGGTGCCTTTTGAGGCGCCGATCGCCTCATGGAATCAGCTAGCAAGGCACCAGAAAGTGTGGCGCGTCAAGCCGCTGCGACGAACGACTAGGTAATCTGCACGATCGGAGATCTAGCCAGCCCAAACCAATGCTACAGAAGCTAACTCGCGGCAGCTCCGCTTTGCACCCGCCGTGCGCAGGAGCCGGCAACGAGCTTCGCGAGACCCGACTCTAAACAGGGTGCAGCACCACGGGCAGCTTAAGATAGCCCTTAACGAACGATGACGGTACGCGCACCGGCTCGCCCACTACCTCAACGGTGTGGAAACGTTTGAGAATCTCTTCCCAAAGTACGCGCAGCTGCATCTCCGCGACGCGATTGCCCATGCAGCGATGTATGCCGAACCCGAAGGCGATGTGCTTACGCGCATTGGGCCGATCGATGCGAAAAGCGTCGGGATCGTCGAACATGTCCGGGTCGCGATTGCCCGACACATACCACATGGCAACCTTCTCACCCGCGCGCAGCGTCTGGCCGCCCACCTCGGTATCTTCCAACACCCGGCGCCGCATGTAAGCGAGCGGCGTCTGCCAGCGAATCATCTCTGACACCATATTGGGAATCAGTTCAGGCTGCTCCCGAAGCTTGCGGTACTGCTCGGGGTTCTGATTGAGCGCCAGCACCCCGCCGCTGATGGAATTCCTAGTAGTGTCGTTACCGCCGACGATGAGCAGCACCAGATTGCCAAGATACTCCATGGGGTGCATGTTTTTGGTGGATTCGCCGTGCGCCAGCATCGACACCAGATCGTTGCCGGGGGCCGCATTCACGCGCTCGTTCCACAGCTGGGTGAACCGCTCCAGACATTCCAGCAGCTCCGATTGCCGCTGCTCGACGCTTTCGACTATGCCACCGGGCATCGGCGCCGCCGTCGCCACATCTGACCAGCGAGTCAACTTGCGACGCTCATCGAATGGAAAGTCGAATAAGGTAGCCAGCATCTGGGTAGTGAGCTCGATGGATACCCTGTCTACCCAGTCGAACTGCTCTCCCACCGGCAGCGAATCGAGAATCTGGCACACGCGGCCCCGGATGGTGGGCTCTAACGCCGCAAGGTTGCGTGGGCCGGCCACCGCCGCCACCTCCTTGCGCTGCTGATCGTGCTTGGGTGGATCCATGGCGATGAACATGGGGAGCTTGAAGTCCTCCGCCTGGTCCTGCAGCACGATGTTGGGTTCCGAGGAGAACAGCTCGTTGTGCGTATTAACGTACTTGATGTCGAGGTATTTAGTAATTGACCAGTAAGGCCCGAACGCGCTGTCTCTACAGTAATGCACCGGCGCCTGCTCACGCAGACGGGCGAAGTAATCCCCGTATCGGTCGTGCGCGAACAATTCCGGCTGCGCCGGGTTGAGATCCTCCAGCGGCAGCTGCCACGGGTCCTGATTCAGCACATCGGGGTTTTCGTAAAGAACCTCAGTCACGAGCTCACTTCCTACATCTGGAATTCGGGCACCCTGACCGTCAGCCCGTCCAGCGCATCCGTAATGGCTATCTGACAGGATAGTCGCGAGTTTGCCTCGCGCTCCGGATTCAGGTCCAGCATTTCTTCCTCGCGCTCTCCGGGTGGGCCCACGGCTTCCATCCACTGAGGATCCACGTAGACGTGGCAGGTGGCACAGGAGCACTCTCCGCCGCAATCAGCGTCGATTCCAGGCACGAGATTGTCGATAGCCGCGTTCATTACCGAGGTGAATTCCGCCTCGACGACGTGTTCCGCTCCGTCGTGGGTGATGAAGGTGACTTTTGCCATGGGATCTCCTAAACAATGCTACACGTGGGCGGCGCACGACAGCCCAATCGCGGCCGTTAAAAACCGGTGCAACGATAACGGCAAACCCGATGCGAAAAAAGTAGGTAGTACCACTAGTCCCAGGGACTTACCAGCACCTTGCCGCGGTGACGAGGCGCATCGAGATCCGAGAACGCACCGGGCAACTCGGCCAACGGGATCTGATCAGTTATCAACGGTCCCACGTCCAGCGTGCCATCGGCCAGCATGTGCAGCGCTTCGGAGAACTCGCTGACGCTGTACCCCAGCACGAACTGCAGGTTCAGCTCCTTATTGATGGCAATCAGCGGGCGGCTGACGTCCTCCTCCAGGCAGACGCCCACCACGACGATGCGTGCCTGAGGCGGCGCAAGCTGAAAGATCTGATCGATCATTCCCTTTACACCGACGCATTCGAAAACCACCAACCCCTTAGCCCCGGTAAGCGCCGCGTCGGCATATGGGGAACCTTCGCCGGGATCCACCACCGAGTCAGCGCCCATCTGCTCGGCGAGCTGCCGCCGTCCGCCGGCCAACTCGGAAACTACTACCGGACCTGCCCCGCGCTGCTTCAGGTTGGCCAGCACGGCCAGCCCGACCGGCCCAGCTCCGACAACGAGAATTGCCTCGCTGCCGGAAAGACGCGCTTTGTTGACCGCATGGTGCGCCACCGCCATAGGTTCCGTG
>MDTE01200061.1_pt1 | contig 12119 bp, 10 predicted proteins | sample 811231 | NCBI WGS metagenome assembly MDTE01 (sample SAMN05326651, study PRJNA326480) | marine metagenome | isolation source: seawater | place: Indian Ocean: Red Sea | collected 2010
TATTAAAAAAAGAAGAAATTAAAAAATAATTCTTTTTGTGTTAAATTTTTCAAAAATAAAAATTTTAAGCATTTATTTAATTCTAATTTTAATATCGTTATTTGCTTTTCTTAATTTTCAAAATGAAAATCAAAGAGTCATAGATAAACAAATAAACTTAGGATTAGATCTTCAAGGTGGATCCTATTTATTACTTGAAATTGATACAGAACCGCTAATCAAGGAGAGGCTACAAGAAAAAATTATTCCAATTAAAAAATATTTAAATGAAAACAATTTTCAATATAGTAACTTTTTTATTTCTGATAAATTTATAAAATTTAACCTTTCAGATTTAGACAATATAAAAAAACTTGAAAAACTATTCTTCTTAAAAGAAAAAAATTCTATTAATCCTTACATCTCAAATTATAATTCATATGAACTTGATCTTAAAACGAATGTGAATGAGATAAAGATTATGTTTTCAAAATATGGCACATTAAATTTAAATAATGCAGCTTTAAAGCAATCGATTGAAATTGTAAGGAGAAGAATTGATGAAACAGGCACAAAGGAACCATCTATTTTACAAAGAGGTGATAAGAGAATTTTAGTTGAATTGCCAGGTTTAAAAGATCCAGAAAGAATCAAAAACCTTCTTGGCAAAACAGCTCAACTTAATTTTAGGCTTGTCTCTAACGAAAAAAGTGATTTTGGAACAGAAATCATGCTTTCAGAAACTAATGAAGAGTTACCTGTAAGTAAACGAATAATTATTAGTGGAGATAATTTATTAGATGCTCAGCCAAGACTAGATAGTCAGTCTAATCAACCTAATGTTTTTTTTTCTTTAGACAGAATAGGAGCAAAAAAATTTGCTAAATCTACTACTGATAATGTTGGTAAAAGAATTGCAATTATACTAGACGGAAAAATTATTAGTGCGCCTAACGTAGTAGAACCCATTACTGGGGGAAATGGCACAATCTCTGGAAATTTCTCTTTCCAGGAAGCAACAGACTTGGCCTTATTACTTAGGTCAGGTGCGTTACCTGTTCCGATAAATATTGTCGAAGAAAGAACAGTTGGTCCAGATCTTGGTAAAGACTCAATTAATTCTGGAAAAATTTCATTAATAATAGGATTTATTTTAGTAATATTTTATATGTTTTTTAAATATAAATTTTTTGGTTTAATAGCAAACTTATCTCTAATTGCTAATTTATTTATGTTAGTAGGAATTCTTACAATTCTTGAAGCAACATTAACTTTACCAGGTATTGCAGGAATTATTCTTACAGTTGGTATGGCTGTTGACGCCAATGTATTAATCTTTGAGAGAATAAAAGAAGAATTAAAAACAGAAAAATCTATTATACATGCATTTGACTCCGGTTACACAAAAGCTAAATTAACAGTTTTAGATGCTAATGTAACAACTTTAATAGCAGCTATAATCTTATTCTTTTTTGGTTCAGGACCCGTGAAGGGTTTTGCTGTCACATTAGGGGTAGGTATTATCACGACTTTATTTTCAGCTTATTTTATAGCAAGACATTTGTGCTCAGTTATAGTTTTTAAAAATAAGGACAAAAAGATTACTATATGAATATAAAATTTTCAGATTATTTTAGAATATCAAATATAATTTCAATTTTATTTTTTTTAACAAGTATCTTATTAATTTTTTTTAAAGGATTAAATTATGGTATCGATTTTAAAGGGGGTACTTTATTCGAGGTTCAAATTAAAGATAATAATACAAATATTACTGTTTTAAGAGATAGTTTGAATAATTTAAAAATTGGCGACATTAATGTAAAGGAATTTGGTAAAAGTGGAAATTTTCTTATTAAAGTTGAAAAATCAGAAAAAGAGAGTAGTGAAACTATTTCATTAGTAAAAAGCACTTTAAACAAAATTACTAATGATATTAGTTTTAGAAGAGTAGAGAATGTAGGTCCAAAAGTAAGCTCAGAACTTTTGAAATCAGGAATAATTTCTATATGTTTAGCTTTATTAGCTATGTTATTTTATATTTGGGTAAGGTTTGAGTGGCAGTTTAGTCTTGGCTCTATAGTTGCATTGTTTCATGATGTAATAATTACATTGGGTGTCTTTTCTCTCCTTTCAATAGAAATAAATCTTTCAATTGTAGCTGCAGTCCTTACTATAGTAGGTTACTCAATGAATGACACAGTGGTTATTTACGACAGGATAAGGGAAAATTTATCTAAGTATAACAATATAAGTATTTTGGAAATATCTGATATGTCAGTGAATGAGACCCTATCAAGAACTTTAATTACATCTGTCACTACATTACTAGCCCTTTTTTCAATATTCATTCTTGGCGGATCTATCCTTAAAGGTTTTTCTTTTGCAATGATACTTGGTGTTTTAATAGGTACCTATTCATCTATTTTTATTGCGTCACTAATCTTAAAATATCTTAAAGTAAGTTCTAAAACTCTAGAGAAAAAAGAAGAGGAAATTTTACCTTAAATTAATATAAATTTTGTGCTGCAACCATTGTTAAGAGCATAGGTAAAGACAAAAGAGTATTTATTCTTGAAGTTAACATTGCTTTTTTTGCAGATATCGCTTTTTCTTCTGGCAAAGCTTCTACGATACCTAATGCTTTTTTTTGATTAGGCCAAATAATAAACCATACATTGTATGCCATTATAATCCCAAGCCACATGCCAATACCAATAGCAGTATTCTTACCGTAACCACTTCCAATACCTAAAGTCATTGACTGATGTAAATAACCATTTAAATATGCAACCAATAATCCTGTTAATATAGTTGCGAATGCTGCCCATCTAAACCAAAATAAAACAGCGGGAGCTATAACTTTAGTGATAGCAGGTTTTTGTTCATCTGAAATTTTTGGCATATTTGGTATCTGAACAAAATTTAAATACCACAACAAACCAATCCACATGATACCTGCTAAAACATGAAAATATCTAAATAACCAACTGAAAAAATATCTATCAAAACCAAAACCATCTGATCCTAAATAAAGACCAACAAACAAAAGAACTGCTAATACAGCAGAAATATGCACAGTTTTTGAAAGAGATTGTAAAATAGATGTCATGATTCTTTATATCACAATTAAATAGTTTAGGCAGTTTTTTTCATTTTATTGTTGCTATTTAAAATTTCGTTTAAAAATTGGCCTGTATAGCTATTTTTTTGTTTAGAAACTTTTTCTGGTGTGCCTTCAGCAATAATTTCCCCTCCAGCTATACCTCCTTCGGGGCCCATATCAATTATATGATCTGCAGTTTTTATTACATCTAAATTATGCTCAATTACGACTACTGTATTACCAGTATTAGTAAACGCCTGTAGAATATCTAACAACTTATTTATGTCGTGAGAGTGAAGCCCGGTAGTTGGTTCATCTAATATATATAAAGTTCTACCTGTTGATCTTTTAGATAATTCCTTAGCTAATTTGATTCTTTGTGCTTCTCCGCCAGATAGGGTAGTGGCTTGTTGACCTATCTTCATATAGCCAAGCCCAACATGTTTTAAGGTAATTAATTTTGATCTAATTGTTTGGATATTTTCAAAAAAATCACAGCCTTCTTCTACTGTCATATCAAGAACATCTGCTATATTTTTTTCTTTAAATTTTATTTCTAAAGTTTCTCTATTATATCTAGCTCCTTTACAGACATCACATGGAATAAAAACATCTGGAAGAAAATGCATTTCATAAGTTAGAACTCCATCACCTTCGCATGTTTCACACCTTCCCCCCTTAACATTAAACGAAAATCTTCCAACTTTATATCCTCGAGCTTTTGACTCAGGTAAACTTGCAAACCAATCTCTAATCGGTCCGAAAGCACCAGTGTAAGTTGCTGGATTTGATCTAGGAGTTCGTCCAATTGGAGATTGATCGATATCAATTACTTTATCTATTTGTTCAATTCCCTTAAATCCCTTAAAAGGTTTTGGAATTTTTCGTGACTTATTTTTATTTAACATTAAATTTAAAGCATTATATAAAGTATGAAGTATTAGAGTAGATTTACCACTACCAGAAACTCCAGTTATACAAGTGAAGGTACCTAAAGGTATTTTTAAATTTACATTTTTTAAATTATTTCCACTCGCGCCATTGATTTCTAAAAACCTTCCATTTTTTGCTAGCCTTCTTTTTTTGGGAATTAAAATTTTCTTTTTTCCTGATAAATAACTTCCTGTTATACTTTTATCGTTAGAAATTATTTCATCTAGTTCTCCTTGAACAACTACTCTACCACCATTTAAACCAGCCTCTGGGCCTATATCAACAATATGATCTGCGTTTTCCATTGTTTCAATATCATGCTCAACAACAATAACAGTATTGCCTAAGTCTCTTAGTTTTTTTAAAGCTTTGATAAGTTTTTTGTTGTCTCTTTGATGTAAGCCAATTGAAGGTTCATCAAGCACATATAGAACACCTGTTAATCCCGATCCTATTTGTGAGGCTAGACGAATTCGTTGAGCTTCACCGCCTGACAAAGTTCCAGACTCTCTTGATAAAGTTAAATAATTTAATCCAACATTGACCAAAAAATTTAACCTTTCATTTATTTCTTTTAAAATGTGTTGAGCAATTTTATTTTCTTTGTCATTTAAAGAAACAGGAAGTTTATCGAACCAATCTTTAGCCTCGTCAATAGACTTAACTGTTACTTGACTAATATTTAAATTATTGATTTTTACACATAAAGCTTCATCTTTAAGTCTTAATCCTTTGCATTTTTCACAATTTGACTCACTTTGATATTGAGAAATTTCTTCTCTTTTCCATTCACTTTCAGTCTCAAGGTATCTTCTTTCTAAATTATTTACCACTCCTTCAAATGTTTTTTTTGTTGTATAACTCTCATATCCATCGTCATATGAAAATTTAATTTCTTCGTCATTAGACCCATAAAGAATTACATCTTGAATCTTTTTAGAAAGTTTTTTCCAAGGTGTATCAAGAGAAAACTTATAAAATTTAGATAATGACGAGAGAGTTTGAGCATAATACATAGATGAGGATTTAGACCAAGGCAAAATTGCACCATCTTGTAAGCTTTTATTTTCATCAGGAATAACCAATTTAGCGTCTACATTTAAATTGCTTCCTATACCTTCGCATTCTTCACAGGCGCCGTAAGGTGAGTTAAACGAAAACAATCGAGGTTCAATTTCTTCAATCGTAAAACCACTTTCTGGACAAGAAAATTTTGATGAAAATAATAAACTTTCTAATTTCCTATATTTTTTAGGTAAAGTTTCATTCTCATACTCTACAACTAATAAACCATTTGATAAATTTAATGCAGTCTCAATGCTATCAGCAAGTCTATTACCTATAGAGGAATTTAAAATGATTCTGTCAACTACAATTGAAATATCGTGCTTTATTTTTTTATTTAAATTTGGAAAATCGTCTATATTTAGATATTTGCCATCAACTTTAATTTTTTGAAAACCTCTTTTTTTAAAATTAAGTATTTCTTTTTTATATTCTCCTTTTCTGCCTCGGACTATTGGTGCTAATAAATAAATAGTGGATGTCTTTGGAAGGTTCTTTACTTTATCTACTATTTCACTTACAGATTGTGATACTATAGGTTTGCCTGTAAAAGGAGAGTAGGGCACGCCAACCCTAGCATATAAAACTCTCATATAATCATAAATTTCTGTAACGGTAGCTACCGTAGATCGAGGATTCTTTGATGTATTTTTTTGTTCTATTGAAATAGCCGGACTTAAACCCTCTATCATATCAACATTTGGTTTTTTCATTTTATCTAAAAATTGTCTTGCATAAGCGGAGAGACTTTCCACATACCTTCTTTGACCTTCAGCATAAATTGTGTCGAATGCTAATGAAGATTTTCCAGACCCAGATAGACCAGTTATTACAATTAATTTTTCTTTTGGTATTTGTAAGGATATATTTTTTAAATTGTGCTCTTTAGCACCTTTAATTACAATACTTTTTAACATCTTTTTTTTCTCTCACTATATATATCAGCTTAAAATTAATTAATATTTATGATATATATATATCCATATTAACAATTAATACTCTTAAAATATTAAATATTATGGCCGGAAGTCTTAATAAAGTACAATTAATTGGTAGATTGGGCGCTGATCCTGAAATAAAACAAATGGTAAATGGAAAAAATGTCGCAAGACTAAGTTTGGCAACAAGTCAGTCATGGAAAGACAAAACTAGTGGTGAAAGAAAAGAAAAAACAGAGTGGCATAGAATAGTAATATTCAATGAAGGTTTGGTTAATGTTGTTCAACAATATCTTAAAAAGGGTGCAAATGTTTATATTGAAGGTCAATTAGCAACTAGAAAATGGAAAGACGAAAGCTCTGGTCAAGATAAATATTCAACTGAAATAGTATTACAAGGCTATAATTCAAACCTTACAATGCTAGATGGTAAAAATAAAAATGAACAATCATCAAATTTAGTTTCACAAAACAAAAGCTCTCTTCCTAAAGATAATATTAATCAGGATATATCCGATCTTGATGATGAAATTCCATTTTAATAATTATGGAAAAAAATAATTTAGTAGTAAAGAATTCTTACAAACCGATCTTTGTAAGAGACGAAATGAGCTCGTCTTATTTATCTTACGCTATGAGCGTAATAGTAAGTAGGGCACTTCCAGATGTAAGAGATGGTTTAAAACCAGTTCATAGAAGAATAATTTATGCTATGTACAAAGGAGGATATGATTGGACTAAATCTTTTAGAAAATCTGCCAGAATAGTTGGTGATGTTATTGGTAAATATCATCCACATGGTGATCAAGCTGTTTATGATGCACTGGTGAGACTCGTCCAAGATTTTTCAATGAGTCTTCCATTAATAGATGGTCAAGGTAATTTCGGATCTATAGATGGAGATCCGCCTGCAGCAATGAGATATACTGAAACAAAATTAGGTAAAATTTCACAATTTCTCACTGAAGATTTAGAAAAAAATACCGTGGATTATAGAAATAATTACGATGAAACAGAAAAAGAACCAACAGTATTACCCTCTCAGTACCCAAATTTACTAGTTAACGGTGCCGGTGGTATAGCAGTTGGAATGGCTACTAGCATACCTCCACATAACTTAGGCGAAGTTATAAATGCCACTATCGCTTTGATTAAGAATAAAGATATTACAGTATCACAATTAATGAAATTTATACCTGGACCTGATTTTCCAACTGGAGGTGTAATAATTGGAAAAGATATAATAAAACAAGGTTACAAGAACGGCAGAGGTTCATTTAAAATACGAGGTGAAATTGACTTTGAGGAAAAAAAAAGTGGTAGATCAATTTTAATAATTAAATCAATTCCTTATCAAATAAATAAATCAATTTTAATTGAAAAAATTGCTCAGTTAGCCAAAGATAAAAAAATTGAAGGTGTTAGCGATATAAGGGATGAGTCAAATCGAGAGGGAATAAGAGTAGTTTTAGAATTACGTAGAGGAGTAGAACCTTAGACTGTTAGAAGGCTTTTATACAAAAATACAAATATTGAAAGCTCTTTTGGTTTTAATACTTTAGCATTAGTAAAAAATAAACCAAGAATACTAAATTTAAAAGAATTCATATCCGAATTTCTGAAATTTAGAGAAGAAACAGTTTTAAAAAGAGCTAAATTTGATTTGCAAAAGGCAGAAGATAAAGCACATGTACTGATTGGTTTAGCAACTTCAGTAGAAAATATTGATGAAATTATTAAACTTATTAAAAAATCAAAAAATACAGAAGATGCAAAAAAAAGTCTATTATCTAAAAAATGGAAAGTTAAAAAAAGCACAAAAATAATCTCGCTTATTGAAAAAAAAAAGAATATAAATTCTTATTCTCTATCTGAGAAACAAGTTATTGCGATATTAGAATTAAGACTTCAAAGATTAACTGCGTATGGTATTAACGAAATTGAAACTGAAATAAACAAATTATCTGATTTAATAATCTATTTTAAAAAATTAATAAATTCAAAAAAAGAATTATACGAATTAATTATTTCAGAATTAAATAAGATAAAAGATAAATTTTCAATACCAAGAAGAACAAAAATTATTGATGCTGTTCTAAATTATAACATTGAGGAAACAATTAAAAAAGAGTCAGTCGTAATAAATATTACTAACCAAGGATATATTAAAAGAAGTCCTTTAACATCTCTTAAAGCACAAAAAAGAGGCGGAACAGGCAAGACAGGTATAACTACTAGAGATGAAGATTTTGTTGTTCAAATATTTACAGCAAACACTCTTACCCCGGTATTGTTTTTTTCAACTCAGGGATTGGTTTATAAAATAAAAGCACATAAAATTCCAGAGGGAACTGCTGCATCAAAGGGTAAATCCATATTTAATTTATTACCTCTTAAAAGTCATCATTCAATAAGTTCAATCATGCCGCTTCCAGAGGATGAGACAGAGTGGAAAAAGATGCAAGTTGTATTTGCTACATCTAATGGTTTTGTAAGAAAAAATTCTCTTGAAGATTTTTTAAGTATTAATGTAAGTGGAAAGATTGCAATGAAATTACAAGAGAATGATAAAATTGTAGCAGTTAAAATATGCAGAGAAGATCAAGATGTATTGTTAAGCACTAAATTCGGAAAGTGTATAAGATTTATGTCAAAAAAATTAAGGCTTTTTAAAGGAAGGTCTTCAAAAGGAATAAGAGGTATAAATTTGTCAGAAAAAGACAAGATAATATCAATGAATGTTCTTGACTCGACAAAAATTGATAAAAAAACTCTAAATAAGGACGAAAAAATTAAAAAAGGCTTGAATAAATATGTCTTGTCAGTGTCTGAAAACGGTTATGGAAAACGAACATCATTTTTGGATTTTAGAGTTACTAATCGAGGTGGTAAGGGAATAATAGGAATTGTAAATTCTTCAAGAAACGGTGACATAGCCTCGAGTTTGGTAGTTGGAGAACAAGATGAAATTATTATATCAACTGACAAAGGCAGTATTATGAGATGTGCAGTTAGAGACATTAGGATTGCTGGTAGAAATACTCAAGGAGTTCGAATAAAAAAAGTCAAAGATCAAGAAAAAGTTGTATCTGTAATTAAAATAGATGATAATATAAATTAAATGATCACGGGCATTTATCCAGGAACTTTTGATCCAATTACTTTGGGGCATATTGATGTAATAAAAAAATCTCTTAAAATTGTGGATCGTATTATTGTAGCGACTACCGATAATATTAACAAAAATTATTTTTTTTCGATAGAAGAAAGAATTGATATAATCAATAAGTCTTTATTTAGTGATTTAAAACTTAATAAAAAAAAGATTAAAGTAATTCCATTTGATGTTTTAACAATTGATCTTTGTAAAAAATTTAAAGCAAATATAATTATTAGAGGATTAAGAGCAGTATCAGACTTTGAATATGAATTTCAATTAGCTGGTATGAATAAAAAATTAAACAACAATATAGAGACCGTATTTCTAATGTCAGATATTGAAAATCAAATTATTTCATCTAAGTTTGTAAAAGAAATAGCAAAATTAAATGGAAATATTAGTAATTTTTTAACAAAATCTGCAGCAAAAACACTTCAAAAAAAACTAAAATGAGAAATATTTTTTATTTATTTTTAATCATAATTAGTTTATCAACTACAACTATGTTACAGGCAAAAGATAGAATGTTACTAGAACTTAAATATGGGACTGTTGAGATTGAATTATTTAATGATATTGCTCCAAATCATGTAAAACGATTTAAAGAATTAGCTTCATCAGGGAAATATAATAATGTAGTTTTTCATAGAGTTATAGACGGGTTTATGGCTCAAACAGGAGATGTAAAATATGGAAACGAGTCTAGTGAAGAATTTAATTTATCACTAGCGGGTACTGGAGGCTCAACATTACCTGATGTAAAAGCAGAGTTTTCTAATATAGCCCATGTAAGAGGAACACTTTCTGCTGCTAGATCTTCAGATCCTAATAGTTTCAATAGTCAATTTTTTATTTGTTTAGATGCATCGCCTCATTTAGACAGACAATATTCTGCATTTGGCAAGGTTGTTAGTGGAATGGAGTTTGTTGATAAAATCAAAAAAGGCGATGGCCCAAACGGCTTAGTATCAGACCCCGATAAAATAATAAGTTTAAAATCAAAATAAGTGAATGAAAAATTTAAATTTTTCATTTGAGCTTTTGGCTCATTCAGGAAAATCTAGATTAGGAAAAATTTCCACAAAAAGAGGATTAATCAATACACCTGCTTTTATGCCCGTAGGAACTTTAGCAACAATCAAAGGGGTTTTTGTTGATGATGTAAAATTAACTGGTACAGAAATAATTCTTGGAAATACTTATCATTTAATGATTAGACCTGGAACGGAAATAATAGAAAAATTTAACGGCGTTCATAACTTTATGAATTGGCAAAAACCTATTTTAACTGATTCTGGCGGATATCAAATTATGTCATTATCAAAATTTAGAAAAATTGATAAAGATATAGGTGCGGTATTTAAATCTCATATTGATGGTAAAAAAATTATTTTGAGCCCTGAGAAAAGTATAAAAATACAAAAAAGTCTTAATTCAGACATTCTAATGGTTTTAGATGAATGCCCTTCTTTGACAAAAGACAAGAATAAACTTTCTGAAGCTATCGAAATATCCACTGATTGGGCTAAACGTTGCAAGATAGAATTTGGAAACAATAATGAAAAAGCACTATTTGGGATAATACAAGGAGGTCTGTACAAGGATTTAAGAATTGAAAGTTTAGAAAAATTAAAAGAGATAGGTTTTGATGGTTATGCAATGGGAGGTTTGGCTGTTGGTGAAAAACAAGACGATATGTTTAAGATTTTAAGCGAGACGGTTAATTATATGCCTAAAAATAAACCTAGATATTTAATGGGGGTAGGAACCCCATCTGATATATTAGGAGCAGTATCTTATGGGATTGATATGTTTGATTGTGTTTTACCAACAAGATCAGGGAGAACTGGGTTAGCTTATACATGGGAAGGTAAGATAAATCTTAGAAACTCCGAATTTAAAAATGATAAAAGCCCTATAGATGAGAAATCAAATATAAGAAACATAAATCTATATTCCAAATCCTATATTAATCATCTCATTAGATCTGATGAAATGTTAGCCTCTATGATAATTTCTTTGCACAACATAAATTTTTATCAACAATTTATGCTAGAAATTCGAAAAAGTATTAAAAAAGGAAGTTTCAATGATTTTTATCAAAAGTATATCAATAAGTTTTAAGAACTGAGAACATATAAAGTCTTGAAATAATTAGCAAAATCAATATATAAATCAACCTTAACAATGTTATTATAACTTTGTTCTTAATTTGGGCCCTTAGCTCAGTTGGTAGAGCACCTCCCTTTTAAGGAGGGTGTCGATGGTTCGAGTCCATCAGGGCTCACCACTCAATCGTTCCTATTAACTTTTGATTGGCGGGTATTTAATTATAATTTCGTTTATCCATCCATTTAAACTAGCAATTCTATTTTTACTTGAAGGATGAGTACTTAAAAATTGTGGCGGTTCTTTCCCTTTTTTTCTTTCTTGCATTCTTTTCCAAAAATTTACTGACTCTCTTATATCATAACCTGCTAATGATGAAAAAATTAAACCCAAATAGTCGGCTTCTGACTCTTGTTTTCTTCCGAATGGATTCATAATGCCAATTCTAAATATATCTAATCCAGTATTTGATCCAACAGTATTTCTAGTTTTATTAATAGCCCCGCCTAAAAAAATATCAGCAACTTGACTTCCAATATTTATAGTCATTGCTTGACTCTGTCTTTCTATAGAATGTTTAGCTACCGCATGAGCAATTTCATGCCCCATAACAACTGACAAAGCATTTATATTTTGAGTTACTTTTAGAATACCAGTGTATACTGCAATTTTACCTCCTGGCATGCACCAAGCATTAATCATTTTGTCATTATCAACAACAACATACTCCCATTCATAATTGCTTGTCGGATCGGGTTTATTTTCCTTATTAAAAAAAGCCGACACAGCTAATTGAATTTTAGTACCTACTTCTTCTACAGTTTTAATA
>MDTE01001659.1_pt1 | contig 12117 bp, 12 predicted proteins | sample 811231 | NCBI WGS metagenome assembly MDTE01 (sample SAMN05326651, study PRJNA326480) | marine metagenome | isolation source: seawater | place: Indian Ocean: Red Sea | collected 2010
CTTCTGAAGTACCCGCATTAATAAAACGACGAATAGCTTCTCTAGCTTTTTCATATTGTGACGTTGCCTGCTGACTTAAAAAATGTACCCCTCGATGAATATTGCTATTAACAGTTGAATAATAGTTTACAATTGAATCAATAACCATCTTGGGTTTTTGTGTCGTAGCAGCATTATCAAAATAAATCAAAGGGAAGCCATTAACTTCTTGATGAAGTGCGGGAAATTGTGCTCGTATTTTTTTAATATCTAAAGCCATCAATGCTTTAATTCATTTAATTCTAATTCTACCTTTAATTCTTTTGCAATAATATTTATAAGTTGCTCTTTGAGTTCAGGAATACTAATGTTTTTAAGTGAGTCTGCGGCAAAGGCAAACATTAAAAATGCTTTTGCCTCTTTGAGGGGAATACCTCGTGTTTGCATATAAAAAAGAGCTTCTTCATCAATCTGTCCTATAGTACACCCATGGGAACAAGCAACATCATCGGCAAATATTTCAAGCTGAGGTTTTGAATCTATATTAGTATAATCTGTCAATAACAGGTTATTGTTTTGTTGAAAAGCGTTGGTTTTTTGAGCATCTTTCTGCACCAGAACTTTTCCATTAAAAACTCCTCTAGATTTTTCATCATAAATGCCCTTATAAAGTTGATTAGACTGACAATTTGGAACAGCGTGATCTACAAACGTATGATGATCTACCATACTTGTGCCTTTTAAAAGAGTCATAGCATCCATATGCGCCTCCGCATGCTCTCCTTGAAATTCAAAATGCAAATTATTTCGAATTAAATCGCCACCAAAAGCAAAAGTGTCTACCAGGGCTGAACTATTTGATCCTTGTTTTACAAAAGTGCTGTCAATAAGAGTGGTATTTAAACGATCATTCTGTAACTTAAAATGCTTGAATCTCCCTTCTTTCCCAACATAGCTCTCTGTAACTACATTAGTAAAAACACAACTACTACTTAGGGATTGATGACGTTCTAATATTTGAGCTTCGGAACCATCTTCTAGAACAAAAAGGTTTCGAACTTGATGCATTTGATTTGTATCAGACTCTGTACTAATGTATAGGATTTGAATCAACTTATTAATAACAGCTCTAGCTTTTATATAAACAAAAGCTCCCTCTTGAGCAAAAGCAGTATTTAAAGCAACCATACTCTGCTGATCTTGAACAATCTTACCATAATATTTGTTAAAAATATGAGAGCTTCCATCAAAAGCATCTTTGATGTTCCCAATAAAAATATAATCTTCAGAAGGTAGGCTAGATAAAGAAGGGTTGTATGTCCCATCAATAAATACAAGCTTATAAGAATCTATACCAGAACACAAAAAGTCATCTACTTGTTCAGAAGTTATGCTAGACGCTTTCTTGGGCTTTAAATCATAATCTCTTTTGAGGGGTTTGTTTAAAGAAGTGTATTTCCATTCCTCATCTTTTGTTGTAGGAAATCCTTGCTTCTTAAAGACGGTAAATGCTTTAGTACGAATTTTGCATAGGCTTTTCGTTTCGGAGCCGTTAATGCTTAATTGATGATCTTTAAATGAGCTTATAAGTTTCTCTTGTAATTTCAATACACGTTTGTTTTAGGCTTTCAGATCTTGTTTGATCCAATCATACCCTTGTTCCTCTAGTTTAATCGCTAAGTTTTTATCTCCAGACTTAACAATTTTGCCATCAAATAAAACATGAACAAAGTCAGGGATGATATGATCTAAAAGACGTTGGTAGTGAGTAATTACCATTACAGCATTATGTTCATTTTTCAGCTTATTTACACCGTTAGCTACAATTCTCAATGCATCAATATCTAAACCAGAATCTGTTTCGTCTAAAATAGCTAGTTTGGGATTCATAATTGCCATCTGAAAAATCTCGTTTCGTTTTTTCTCACCACCTGAAAACCCCTCGTTAATAGATCTTGACATAAATGTTTTGTCCATCTCTAATAACTCCTGTTTCTCTCGTATTAACTTCAGTAAATCTTTTGCTTCCATAGGTTCTAAACCCTTGGCTTTGCGACTTTCGTTTATTGCTGTTTTTATGAAGTTTGTGACAGAAACCCCCGGAATCTCAACAGGATATTGGAAAGATAAAAAAATACCTTCATGAGCACGCTCTTCGGGTGCCATATCCATAATATTTATGCCATTAAACTCTATACTACCAGATGTAACTTCATATTCTTCTCTTCCTGCAATAACTGCAGAAAGGGTGCTCTTACCTGCACCATTAGGCCCCATGATGGCATGTACTTCGCCTTTGTTCATTTCTAGATTGAGACCTCGAATAATTTCTTTTCCCTCAATCTCAACCTTTAAATTTTTAATCTTTAGCATTTCTTAACTTTTAATTCTATCCAACACTCCCTTCTAAAGAAATGGAAAGTAATTTTTGCGCCTCAACAGCAAACTCCATAGGAAGCTGATTAAGCACATCTTTACAATATCCATTTACAATAAGACCAATAGCTTCTTCTGTTCCAATGCCTCTCTGATTGCAATAAAAAAGCTGATCCTCTCCAATCTTAGAGGTTGTTGCTTCATGTTCTACACAAGCTGTTTTATTCTTTACTTCTATATATGGAAATGTATGAGAGCCACAAGCATTCCCCATCAATAAAGAATCACATTGTGAGAAATTACGTGCATTTTCAGCTCCCTTCATAATTTTTACCAAGCCTCGGTAACTTCCATCACTATGACCGGCACAAATTCCTTTCGATATTATAGTACTTTTAGTATCTTTTCCAATATGGATCATTTTTGTTCCGGTATCTGCTTGCTGATAATTGTTTGTTACCGCAACAGAAAAAAACTCTCCTACGGAACGATCTCCCTTTAAAACACAAGATGGATATTTCCAAGTAACTGCTGATCCTGTTTCTACTTGAGTCCAAGAAATTTTAGAATTCGTATGACAAATACCTCTTTTCGTTACAAAATTAAATACCCCTCCCTTTCCATCTTTATCTCCTGGGTACCAGTTTTGAACTGTAGAGTATTTAATCTCTGCATCATCTAAAGCAATCAATTCTACCACTGCTGCATGCAGTTGGTTTTCATCTCTTGAAGGCGCTGTACACCCCTCTAAGTAAGAAACATAAGATCCTTTATCTGCAATCAAAAGTGTACGTTCAAACTGTCCAGTTCCAGCCTCATTAATTCTAAAATATGTTGACAGCTCCATTGGACATCGTGTTCCCTTTGGGATGTAACAAAAAGATCCATCAGTAAATACTGCAGAATTTAAAGCAGCATAATAATTATCTGTTTTAGGAACTACGGAGCCAATGTATTTTTTAACTAATTCTGGGTGCTCTTGAATGGCTTCACTTATAGAGCAAAAGATTATACCTAGCTCTGCCAATTTATCTTTAAAAGAAGTTGCAACAGAAACAGAGTCGACAACAATATCTACAGCCACACCAGAAAGGCGTTTCTGTTCTTCTATGGAAATACCAAGCTTATCAAAGGTTTTTAAAAGTTCTGGATCTACCTGATCTAAGCTATCCAGTTTTTTCTTTTGTTTTGGAGCAGAATAATAAGAAATAGCCTGTAAGTCTGGCTTACTGTAACTAACATTTGCCCAATCTGGTTCCGTCATTTGTTGAAATTTCCGAAAAGCATCTAATCTCCATGTCAACAACCATTCTGGCTCATTTTTTTTTGAAGAAATCAACCGAATAACATTCTCACTAAGACCTTTACTTATAGTATCTGACTCTATATCTGTAACAAATCCATATTTGTACTCTGAATTTGTAACCTCTTCTAATATTTTGTCTTCTTCTGTCAAATTAATTATTTATTAAATTAAACCGCAAAACTTTCACCACAACCACAGGTTCGAGTTGCATTAGGATTACTAAAAGTAAACCCTTTCCCATTCAATCCTCCAGAAAAATCCAAAACGGTTCCTGCTAAATACAGCATGCTTTTTTTATCTACAAGTATACGAACACCATTATCCTCTATCAATTTATCATCTGGCAAGCGTTCTCCTGTAAAATCTAATTTGTAGGACAATCCAGAACAACCCCCGCTAGAGACACCCACTTTTACATATGCATCTTCCCCTAAACTTTCCTCTGCCAATAGAGCAAATATTTTTTTTCTTGCAGTTTCTGTTACACTTACCATAATCTTAGAAAATCATTATTTCAACCCAGCACATATTAAGTTGAATTATTTTTGCAAATTTACGAAATATATCTCTTTTTGTATTAATATTTAAGCAAATCTACACACCCAAAAAAAGTAACTTTAGAGCATGAGCATATTCAAAAATGAAAAAAAAGAATCTACCCCTATATCCAGTCTAGGAGAGTTTGGATTGATTGACCATCTGACTAAAGATATTAAGCACTATCATAAATCAACACACAAAGGAATAGGAGATGATGCTGCTGTTCTTAAGTTCGGAGACTTATGTCAAGTTATCTCTACAGACCTACTTATAGAAGGGATTCATTTCGACCTAACATATGCCCCTTTAAAGCATTTAGGTTATAAAGCTGTGGTTGTGAACCTATCTGATATTTGCGCCATGAATGTTCTTCCAAGTCAAATTACAGTTTCTATTGCCGTTTCCAATCGTTTTCCAATAGAAGCTTTAGAAGAACTTTATGCAGGAATAAAATTAGCTTGTAATTACTATAAGATAGATTTAATTGGAGGAGATACAACTAGCTCCTTATCTGGCCTAATGATTAGCGTAACTGCTGTAGGATTTGCCAAAGAAGAGGATGTTGTATACCGTTCTGGGGCAAATGAAAAAGACCTCATTGTAACTTCAGGAGATTTGGGTGGAGCATATCTTGGACTTCAAATTTTAGAGCGAGAAAAAGCAGTTTTTATGGAAAATAAGAACATGCAACCAGACCTTTTAGGATCTGAATATATTTTGGAAAGACAACTGAAGCCAGAAGCTCGAAAGGATATTATTAAATTATTTAAAAAAATGAAACTGAAACCAACATCAATGATTGATATCTCTGATGGATTGTCTTCAGAGTTAATGCATTTATCAAAGGCATCTAAACTTGGGCTTATGGTTCATGAAGAAAAAATACCTGTTGATCCTTCGGTCATGACCTTCGCTGAAAAATGTAATCTCAATGGTGTAACCTGTGCGCTAAATGGGGGTGAAGACTATGAGTTATTATTTACTATAGCAACAAAAGACTATGATAAAATAAAGGGAAACCCTAATTTGACAGTCATTGGTTATATGGTAGATGAAAATTCTGGAGCAAATCTTATTACTCACGATAGAAGATCAATACCGTTGACAGCTCAAGGGTGGGGCTCATAAAAATATTAGCTAATTTAAATCTCTATAACTTTTTCAAAAACCTTAATAGCTACATCCGTGTTCTCTAAATGACTCATGTGGCCCGCCTCAACAATTTTAATAAATTCAGCATTGTTTCTTGTAGCCTCCTTGCGAAGATCTACTATAGGAAAAAGAGGGTCTAAAGCCCCTGCGATATATGTTTTCTTTCCAGGCCATAACCTTAACAACTCATTTCTATCTTCCCTTTGCTGCATTCCTTTTAGTGCACCATAAATTGCTTTTGTATCTATAAGAAAACTTTGCTCTATCATTTTCTTAATATCCAAAGGATTTTCATTTTTATATTTGTCTGAAAACAGAGAAGGAATTGCCGTTTTTAAATAGGCCTTTTTTTTATCTCTAACGACCTTTATGAGACGTGATCTCTCAGCTTTTTTTTCAACAGAATCGGCATTTGCAGTAGAATGAAACAAACAAAAATGGACAATATTTTTAGGACAAATTTTCAGTAAGCAAAGAGCCACATAAGCACCCATAGAATGCCCAATAAGTGTTACGTTTTGAAGTTTTAATTCGAAAAGAATAGCATGAACACATATAGCAAATAAATTCATAGAATGCTCCTCCTGAAGGCAATCAGACTTTCCAAAACCAGGTAAATCAATTGCTATGACTTGATGTGTTTGAGAAAGTTTATTGGCAATCTTTTCCCACATGCCTAAATCTTGTAAATACCCATGCAATAAAACCAAAGTTGGGCCCGAACCCTTTATTTTATAATGAATTTTACTGCCTTGAAAGTAAAAAAAAGAATACATTATTTAGCCATTAAAGCTTCAATATCATCTACCTCCAAAGGAATGTTGGCCATTAAATCAATTGGTCCGTTTTCCGTAACAAGAATATCGTTTTCCAACCTGATTCCGAGGTTTTCTTCTGGAATATAAATTCCTGGCTCACAAGTAAACACCATCCCAGCTTCAATTGGTTCAGTCCAAGAACCAACATCATGAACGTCTAAACCTAAATAATGTGAGGTACCATGCATAAAGTATTTTTTATAAGCAAGATTGTCTGCACTTTGATTAGCTATGTCCTTATCAGAAATCAAGCCTAAGAGCAATAACTCTTTCTCCATAAGTTTTCCTACTTCAATGTGGTATTCATTTAAAAACGTGCCTGGTATAAGAAGCTTTGTAGCTGCTTTCATAACCCTTAAAACAGCATTATAAACCTCCTTTTGTCTTGGTGTAAACTTCCCGCTTACGGGAATACATCTAGTCATATCTGAAGCATAGTTTGCATATTCTGCACCAAAATCCATCAAAACAACATCTCCATCCTTACATTCAGAATTATTATCTATATAATGCAACACGCAGGCATTTTTTCCCGAAGCAATAATTGGACTGTATGCAAAACCTCTCGATCTATTTTTGATGAATTCATGAATAATATCTGCTTCGATTTCATATTCCATCACTCCAGGTTTAATCGTTTTCAATATTTTATGGAATGCTGATTCTGTAATATCACAAGCTTTCTGAATCAATTCAATTTCTGCTTTTTGCTTTACAGAACGAATTTTATGCATAATGGGAGCGCTGAGCTCATATTGGTGAGTTGGATAAGTTTTACGAATCCACTTTCCAAAACGAGCATCTCGTGTTTCAACCTCTATCTTTGCCCTTAAATGAGCATTGGTATTTAAATACACATGACTTACTTCTCCAATTAGTTTTTTTAAAATATCCTCAAATTCATCTAACCAATAGATTGCTTTTATACCTGAAACTTCAAAAGCTCTATCTTTATTCAATTTTTCTCCTTCCCACACTGCAATATGCTCATTAGTTTCTTTTAAGAATAGAATCTCAGAATGCTTTTGATCAGAGGCGTCCGGGTAAATCAGTAAGATCGACTCTTCTTGATCTACTCCTGAAAGATGAAACAAATCATTATTTTGTCGAAATGGCATTGTGCCATCTGCATTTGTGGGCATGATATCATTAGAATTAAAAATAGCCAATGAATTTGGGATTAACTCTTTACAGAATCTAGCTCTATTTTCTATGAAAAGAGCATTGTCAATTTGTTCGTATTTCATTCGATTTTCTTTCTTGCATTTAAATTTAATCTATAACAAATATACTTTTCCATTTTTAACTAACATATTATTAAGAATCAATATTAATTATGTTTAGTGTTGTTTGCTTATGGTTTGTGTAGTAACTTTGTCATACTATTAATTTTTATATAAAAACCATTTCAAGAAAATCATCATGAGCAACAATGCCGGATTATTTTCATCTTCGCTAGGAAAGAAATATTTAATGGCCCTTACGGGATTGTTTCTTTGCAGCTTTCTAGTCATTCATCTACTTGGAAATGTAGCACTCTTTACCAATCCTCTTCAGTTTAATGAATATACTCGTTTTATGTCCTCTAATCCTATTATTAGAGTAATGGAAATTTTATTGGTTCTTGGCTTTTTAACTCATATTATTGATGCAATTATGCTCTCACGAGCAAATAGATTAGCTAAACCTACTAAATATGCCATGGATAAGAAAAAAAGCTCATGGTATTCAAGAAATATGGGGCTTACTGGGTCGATAATATTGGCTTTTTTGATTCTACATTTACAGTCATTTTGGTACGAATATAAATTTGGAGAAGTACTCATGACAGAAGATAGTAATGGACATGAAATTAAAGATATGTACACCATCGTAATAACTGCTTTTCAGCAAGGGTGGTACTCTTCCATATACGTGATTGCAATGATTCTTTTGGGATCCCATCTAAATCATGGCTTTCAATCTGCATTTCAATCGATTGGACTACGACACAAAAAATATACTCCCAGTCTTAAAAAAATTGGTGCTGGATTTGCCTTACTAATTACCTTAGGCTTTGTCTCTTTCCCTATATATTTTTATTTCTCTCAACTTTAAAAATATGAAGAAGTTATTTGACAATATTCCAGAAGGTCCTTTAGCAGAAAAGTGGACAAAATATAAATCAGATGCCAATCTTGTAAACCCATCAAATAGAAGAAATATTGATATAATTGTTGTTGGTACTGGACTTGCTGGATCTGCTGCTGCTGCTTCTCTTGGAGAAATGGGTTTCAATGTAAAATCATTCTGTTTTCAAGACTCTCCTCGACGTGCTCACTCTATTGCTGCTCAGGGCGGAATAAATGCCGCTAAAAATTATCAAAATGATGGAGACAGCGTGTATAGACTTTTCTATGACACTATCAAAGGAGGTGATTACAGATCTCGAGAAGCAAATGTCTATCGACTTGCTGAAGTATCAACAAACATTATAGATCAATGTGTTGCACAAGGAGTTCCCTTTGCTCGAGAGTATGGAGGTCTTCTAGACAACCGGTCCTTTGGAGGTGTTCAAGTACAGCGTACATTCTATGCTAAAGGACAAACAGGTCAACAACTTCTAATTGGAGCATATCAAGCTTTGAGTAGACAGATTCATAAAGGTACGGTAAGCATGTACAATCGTCATGAGATGATGGATCTTGTAAAAATTGATGGGAAAGCAAGAGGTATTATTGCTAGAAATCTAATTACTGGAGAAATCGAGCGACACTCGGCTCATGCTGTTGTTCTTGCCTCTGGGGGTTATGGAAATGTCTTTTTCCTTTCTACCAACGCAATGGGTTCAAATTGTACTGCTGCTTGGAAGTCCTATAAAAGTGGAGCTTATTTTGGCAATCCTTGTTACGTTCAAATTCATCCTACCTGCATCCCTGTTACTGGAGACCATCAATCAAAACTCACATTAATGTCTGAATCGCTTCGTAACGATGGACGTATATGGGTCCCTAAGAAAAAAGAAGACGCTCAAGCCATTGCAAATGGAGAAAAAACAGCACTAGAAATTCCAGAAGAAGAGAGAGATTATTATCTCGAACGAAGGTATCCAGCTTTTGGTAACTTGGTTCCTAGAGACGTAGCTTCTAGAGCTGCAAAAGAGCGATGTGATGCTGGATATGGAGTTAACAAAACAGGGCAAGCAGTGTTTTTAGATTTTGCTGATGCCATCCAAAGACTTGGACAAAAAGCTGTTGAAGCACGATATGGAAACTTGTTCCAGATGTATGAAAAAATTACTGCAGAAAACCCTTACGAATTACCAATGAAAATATATCCTGCCGTACACTACACAATGGGAGGGATATGGGTAGATTATAGTCTTCAAACCACTATCCCAGGGCTATTTGCTACTGGAGAAGCAAACTTCTCTGACCATGGAGCAAACAGGTTGGGGGCTTCTGCATTAATGCAAGGTTTAGCCGATGGTTATTTTGTTTTACCCTATACTATTTCTAATTATTTAGCTGATGATATTCGAACAGGGAAAATACTTACAGATCATCCAGCATTTGAAAAAGCAGAAAAGGAAGTTCAAGATCGATTGAATTTCTTTATCAATAATAAAGGGACAAAACCTGTAGACTATTTCCACAAAAAACTAGGAAAAGTAATTTGGGAAAATTGTGGAATGTCTCGTAATAAAAAAAATCTTGAAAAAGCTCTCCAAGAACTAGACAAGATTAGAGAACAGTTCTGGAAAGATGTTAAAGTTCCTGGAAAACAAAACCACCTCAACCAAGAATTAGAAAAAGCTGGTCGCGTAGCAGATCTTATTGAACTTGGCTCTTTAATGTGCTTTGATGCCCTAAGCCGTGAAGAATCATGTGGAGGTCATTTTAGAGAAGAACATCAAACTGAAGAAGGGGAAGCATTGCGAAACGACAAAGATTTTACCTATGTATCAGCATGGGAATATAAAGGTGAAGAAAATCCAAAGCTTCACAAAGAAATACTTGAATTTGAAAACATTCAAGTGAAACAAAGAAGCTATAAATAAGTATGGCAGGTATGAAGCTTACATTAAAGGTATGGCGTCAAAATGGCGCGAAAGACAAAGGACGAATTGTAGACTACAAAATTTCTGATATTTCTCCTGACATGTCATTCCTAGAAATGATGGATGTACTAAATGAACAGCTCATTAATAAGGGAGATGTCCCTGTTGCTTTTGACCATGACTGCCGTGAAGGAATTTGTGGATCCTGTTCCATGTATATTAACGGAGAGCCTCATGGGCCTGAAAACTTAATCACCACATGTCAGCTTCACATGCGGTCTTTTAAAAATGGAGATACGATCTATATAGAACCTTGGAGAGCTACTGCTTTTCCTGTAATTAAAGACTTGGTTGTAGACCGGTCAGCCTTTGATGCCATCATACAAGCAGGTGGATATGTGTCTGTAAACACATCTGGTAACACACAAGATGCAAATGCCATACCTATTCAAAAAGCTGATGCTGATAAGGCTTTTGATGCAGCAACTTGTATTGGTTGTGGTGCATGTGTTGCAACTTGCAAAAACTCCTCAGCTATGCTTTTTACAGCTGCCAAAGTATCGCATCTGGCCCATTTACCTCAGGGGAAAGTAGAGTCCAAAGAGCGAGCTATGAATATGGTCGCTAAAATGGATGAGCTAGGCTTTGGAAATTGCACCAATACCGGAGACTGTGAAGTTCAATGCCCTAAAGGAATTTCTTTAGATAATATAGCTGTTATGAATAGAGAATTCTTAGAAGCTTCACTAAAATCAGAAAAGTAAAAAAATTTTTTTTAGTACAAAAACATTAAAGATGGATTTACCAGCTTTACCTAGCTTACAGTAATTCCTTCTTAGATTTTTTTGTCTTATTGATGTAGTGGAATGTAATCATACCAATATTCAAAATCGTTAAAATAATTAATAGTTCTGTTTCTATTTCTTGAAAAAAATACAAAAGAAGAGTAAAAGCTTGATTAACTAAAAACAATACCAAATAAAAAAAACTCGGCTTTTTCATAAATATATTATTAATAATAAAATAACATTATGACACTGAAATAAAAAAGTGCCCCTACATATAATATGTAACAAACTTAAATAAAAAAAAGCCGAAAAATAAGACTATTAAAAAATGAGAGATTTCACCTATAAAAAATTAACTGATTTTTCGTTCTTTTTTGATAGCTTCATATGCCTCTTGGATTTTTAAAAACTTCTCTTGTCCCATTTTTTGTTGAGCAGCACTAAGCTCACTAAGCTTATCTGGATGGTGTTTCATGGCCATCTTCCTGTAGGCTTTTTTCACTTCTGTATTACTAGCTTTAGAATCAATTTCTAAAATTTTATAATACTGCTTAGGTTCTTTATAGAACATTGCTTTAATAGAAGCCATATCATGAACATTGATATACATATATCGACCAATATTTTCTATAACCTCAATCTCTTTAACATCGATATGACCATCCGCCATGGATATTCCATACAAAAAGTGGATCAATTGAAGTCGTTGTGGGTGTGAAACATGTTTGTCAATCTGCAAACAAATCTGACGAAGAGAAACCTCCTTGCTGTTAATGATGTGCTTAAAAACTTTAAAGCTCTCCTCTGCACGCCTAGCACCAAACATTTTTTTGAACTGTACACGAACATAATCTAGCTCTCTATGATCTACCTTACCATCTGCCTTAATAACATAAGCGGCAAGAATTAATAAGCTAATCTCAAACTGCGCTGCAGGAGGACTCATGTTTTGGTAATGGCGTTGAAATTTCTCCTGTTCCTCTGCTTTGCTGAATAAAGACCCAAGAGCATAGCCTAATAATGCTCCCATAGGTCCGCCAAACATCCAACCCAAACCACCTGTAATCCACTTTAATTTCATTTGCTAAATTTTACTTGAAGATGACAAATATTAAACCA
>MDTE01090625.1_pt1 | contig 12117 bp, 12 predicted proteins | sample 811231 | NCBI WGS metagenome assembly MDTE01 (sample SAMN05326651, study PRJNA326480) | marine metagenome | isolation source: seawater | place: Indian Ocean: Red Sea | collected 2010
GAATTGGTAGACACAAGGGACTTAAAATCCCTCGATAGAAATATCGTGCCGGTTCAAGTCCGGCCTCGGGTACCAAATTTATTATTATATTAACGATGAAAGTTTGGATGGTGGCTACATATAAAGCTAATGAATTAAGTAGAGTTAAAGATAATCTTCAATATCAAGATTTTGAATATTATCATCCAAAAATCAATACCAAAAAATATAATTTAACCCCAAAAGAAGAACCCTTATTCCCAGGCTATATTTTTATTCATACCAGCATTGAAAATTATTCAAAAATAAAATACACAAGAGGAATTTCTAAAGTTCTTCGATTCAATAATAATATTGCAACACTTGAAGATGATGAAATTATTGAATTAAAAAAAATAGAATCTGAATCTTTTTCAAAACCTATAGTTCAGCAAATATTTGTTGGACAAGAGGCTAGAATGTCTGACGGGCCCTTAAAGGGATCATTTATTACCATTGCATCATTGCCCAATAAAGATAGAGTAAATATATTTATTTATATTCTTGGAAAAAAAAGAAAAGTTACAGCATCTTTAGATGAAATCAAGCTCTAAGTAAAAATCCATATCACAAAGACTAGGCTCTTTAATTTCTATAAAGAATCTAATATTTAGTTGTTTTTTATATACATAAGTTATATAGTTCAACCATTGAACGGTATAAATACTCATTTTTTCCGTGCGGTAGCTATCATATTTTTTAAAATTTATAAGCAATATATTTATGTCAAATGATAAAAAAATTAATGAAGACGATTTAAAAGTACTTCATTTAGTTCATAACAATCCAAAAATTTCACAAAGAGGTATAGCTGAAAAAATGGGCTTTAGCCTAGGTAAAGTTAATTATTGCATAAAAGCTTTGACCGAAGTTGGCTTCATAAAATGCAAAACTTTTTTAAATCACAAAAATAAAGCTGGTTATTTGTATCTATTGACTCCAAAAGGAGTTAGTGAAAAAACAGCTTTAACTAAAAGATTTTTAGAAAACAAACAACTTGAATACGAAAAACTATATAATTACTTCCATGAACAGTAGCCAAACTGAAAATAACACTTTTTCGGATGATGAAATAGATTTAAGACAACTATTTAAAGTTATATGGGATGACAAAAAAATTATTATTGCTATAACATCTTTTTTTTCCATATCAGCAGTTATTTATAGTCTTCTTCTTCCAAATATTTATGAATCTAAGGCGTTATTAAGTCCAGTTGGTGAACAAGTTAGCTCAAATCAATCTATAAAAAATCTTGGAGGTCTGGCGAGTCTTGCAGGTATAGATATTTCAAATCAGGGAGGAGGAAATTCAGCAAAAGCTATCGAAAAATTGGGAACACTTAGCTTTTTTCAGGAAAACATTCTGCCAAATATTTTTCTTCCTGATCTTATGGCGATCAAATCTTGGGATGCTGAAAACAATACTATTAAATATAACGAAGGTCTGTTTAGTAGTGAGAAGCAAACTTGGACTGAAATCCCATCTCCCCAAGAAAGTTATAAAGTTTTTAAGGGATTACTTGAATTTTCAAAAGACCGTGAAACAGGGTTTATTTCTGTCAGTGTCAAACATCAATCACCTTACATTGCTAAAGAATGGACTGATTTAATTGTCAATCAAGTTAATTATTTTTTTAGAGCAGAAGATAAACGTGAAGCGCAAGCAGCTATGGATTTTCTCAATCTTCAGATGGCACAAACAAGCTTCACTGAAATAAAGCAAGTAATTGCTCAATTGCTTCAACAAAAAATGCAAACCCTTGCTTTGATAGAAGCTAACGAATTTTATGTCTTTTCGTATATTGATCCTCCAATGGTTATGGAAGAAAAATCAGAGCCGACTCGATCTTCGATTTCAATTTTAGGAACAGTGATTGGGGGGTTGTTAGCTATTCTTTTTGTTATTATTCGGCACTATTTAAGAAATAGAAATATTTAAAACATTAGATAAGAAACAGAATTAAATACTGTTTGGTATTTTAATAAACTAAATTAAAACTAAAATTCATTATGAATGCCAAAATAACCGCGTTAATTCCAACATATAAACGTCCAAAGCTCTTGCGAAGAGCAATGTTGAGTGTATTAAGTCAGAGTTATACTAATCTCAAGCTTCATATTTTCGATAATGCCTCTGGAAAAGAAACAAAAGATATTGTAACCAGCTTATCTAAAAATGATGATAGAGTTAAATATCATTGTCACCAGAATAATATTGGTGCTCTAGCTAATTTTAGTTATGCTCTTAAATCTGTAAATACACCTTACTTTTCCATTTTAAGTGATGATGATTTTCTAGCAGAAGATTTCTATAAAGATGCTATTGATGTGTTAGAAAATAATCCAAATGTAATGTTTGTTATATTAAATACATTAAGGGTGGATGAAAATACTAATCTTATAGTTGATAAACCAAGTACATATGAATTGAATATTTATGGCGGCAAGTCAGGATTCGATGAGTTTCATTCGGGCAACATCCCACAAACTTGGACAGGAATGGTATTTAGAAAAGAACTTGCAAAATTGTATTATGAAGCTTCAAACAAAAATGATATTGGTAGCGATATGAGATTTCTTTTTCATGCAACTTCTCTTTATAATTTTGCATATTTATCTAAAGTCGGTGCTTTTTTTACTGTTCACCCAGATTCTGCAAGCGAGACTATTAAATCTGTTGATCTTATTCATCTAGGTGTTCAAATTTCAAGATATTTAGAAATTTTTTATGATAAAAATGTGTCACAAGATGTCAGAGATAGGACTATATTTTATATAAAAAGATTATTATCAATAAAACCTAATATTATTCTTTCAATTAAAAATATTGTTCAAAATTTTCTTGATCCAAATAAATTTAAAGATAAAAAAATTGAAGAAAATATAAATGATTATAAATATGCAGGCTACTCTATCATTTCTTCAATGCTTAATTTTTTTTATAACAGCAAAATTATAAAGTTTTTTTTTCAATTATTGTTTAGTAAGCTTTATAAAAAAAAATTGAATATGAATAGATCTAAAATGTTGACACTGCAAAATGGAATTTACAAGAAACATTTCGATTACATTAGAGAAAGTGAATCTTTATTTTATAGTAATCAAATGAAGGCTTACAGAAAATCGAATAGAAAGAGGGTCATATAATGAAAGTGCTAATATTAGCGGGTGGATTTGGAACCAGACTCAGTGAAGAAACTGACATTAAACCTAAGCCAATGATTGAAATTGGAAGTAGCCCAATTCTATGGCATATAATGAAAATGTATTCACATTATGGCTTTAACGATTTCGTAATATTACTAGGTTATAAGGGCTACTACATAAAAGAATACTTTGCTAATTATTATCTTCATCAAAGCGATGTAACATTTGACATGTCAAAAGGGAAAATGGAAGTTCATAACAATTCAAGTGAACCCTGGAAAGTCACTCTTTTAGATACAGGTATAAGTAGCATGACTGGAGGTAGAATTAAGCGTGCAAAAAAATACATTTCTAATAATACTTTTATGTTGACATATGGAGATGGTGTTTGTGATTTAAACATAAAAGAACTGCTTAAATTTCACAAAAAAAATAAAAAAAAGGCCACAATGACTGCAATTCAGCCTGCTGGAAGATTTGGTGCACTAGACATAAAATCCAACTTAGTAAATGAGTTTGTTGAAAAGCCAGCTGGTGACGGAAATTGGATAAATGGTGGGTTTATGGTTTGCGAACCTGAGGTTTTAGATTTAATAAAAGACGATTCAACAATATTTGAACAATATCCACTTCGAACACTTTCAAAAAGAAATGAATTAGCTGCTTATAGGCATAATGGATTTTGGCAATGCATGGATACATTGAGGGATAAGACAATGCTAAACGAACTGTGGGATCAAGATAAAGCGCCATGGAAATCTTGGAGTTAGACCTAACCTAACTTTATTTTAATAATTATTTTTAAAAACAATGTCGGAAGATTTTGACGCTATAGTTATCGGAGCAGGAGCTGTAGGTTTGTCTATAGCTAGAGCTTTATCAAAATCAAAGAAAAAAGTTTTACTCATAGAAAAAAATACTATTGTCGGTTCAGGAATTAGTTCAAGAAACAGCGAGGTAATTCACGCAGGCATTTATTATCAAAAAAATAGCTTAAAAAGTAAATTTTGTGTAAATGGTAAAAAATTATTAATAGATTTTTGCTCTGAAAATAATATTCCATTTCAATTGGTTGGCAAGCTGATTGTTGCGAATAATAAATATGAAGTAGATTCTTTATTAGAAATATACAAAAAAGGCATTAATAATGGAGTTTCAGATTTAGAGATCCTCGATAAAAACGATATACAATTGTGTGAGCCAGAGTTGCGAGCTGAAAAAGCAATATTATCGCCAAAAACAGGTATATTGGATAGTCATAGCTTTATGATTTCTCTTTTATCAGATTTTGAAAAAAACGGTGGTTTAATTTCATTAAACTCAAACGTAACTTCAATAAAATATTTTAAAAAAAACTTTGCAATTTCTGTAAATGATAATGACTTTGAGGTGACTGCAAAAAATATTATTAATTCTGCAGGACTGGATGCACAAAAAATAAGTAATTTAATAACCGAACTTGATAAAAGAAACATACCTAAAAGGTATTTATGTAAGGGCAACTATTTCAGCTATGCTGAAAAAGTTCCATTTTCAAAATTAATTTATCCTGTCCCAAATAAAGCAGGACTTGGAATACATTTAACTTTGGATCTCTCAGGAAGAGGCAAATTCGGACCTGACACAGAGTGGATTGATAAAATTGATTATAGTGTTAATGAAAATTTACGAAAATCATTTTATGAAGCTATAAAAAAATATTTCCCAAATGTAAATGAAAAATCTTTGATGCCAGATTATTCTGGAATTAGACCCAAAATAGTTAATGAATATCAACCATCTTCAGATTTTTTAATTCATACAAATAAAGATCACGGCATTAATGGATATTTAGCTCTTTATGGAATAGAATCTCCTGGATTGACTTCAGCACTTGCTATTGCAGATTATATCGAAAATATAACTGGTTAAATTAGGTATACACTATGAAAATATTGATTACTGGTAACCTTGGATATATGGGCCCATCTTTCGTAAAAGAAATAAGATCCTCATATCCAATGGCGGAAATTGTTGGAATCGATTTAGGTCTTTTTTCTCATTGCATAACAGGGGCAAATATAATCCCAGAAGTCAATTTAGACAAACAAATTTATAAAGATGTAAGACACATCACTGAAGATGATCTTAATGAATTTGATTCAGTAGTCCATTTAGCAGCTATTAGCAACGATCCAATGGGACAAAACTTTGCAAAGATCACTGATGAGATAAATTTTCAATCCAGCATTAAAGTTGCTAAGCTTTCAAAAAAAGCTGGTGTTAAAAATTATGTTTTTGCATCGAGCTGCAGTGTATATGGAGAAGCATCTGAGCATGCAAAAGTTGAAGAAGATAATTTAAATCCATTAACAGCATACGCAAAGTCTAAAATTGATACAGAAATAGGTTTACGCGGCCTTGAATCAGAGGATTTTGTCATCACTTGTTTAAGATTTGCAACAGCTTGCGGCTTTACAGAAAGAACAAGACTTGATTTGGTTCTGAATGATTTCGTTGCAGATGCAGTTTTAAATGGGGAAATAAATATTCTCAGTGATGGATCCCCTTGGAGGCCTTTGATAAATACAAAAGATATGGCGAGAGCAGCTAATTGGGCATTAGATAGAGATTTTAAAAACGGTGGTGCATATTGTGTAGCTAATATCGGTAGCAATGATTGGAACTATCAAGTAAAAGATTTAGCATATGCTGTTGCAGACATCATAGGGGGAACAAATGTTAGTATTAACAAAAATGCTCAACCTGACAAAAGGTCCTATAAGGTTGATTTTTCTAAGTTTCATGAGCTTGCCCCAGATTATCAGCCAAAGGAAAACTTAGAATCAACTATTAAGGAGCTTAAAGAGGGGATTCTTAATATGGGTCTAATTGATAAGAATTTTCGGGATTCAAGTTACATACGTTTAAATGTTCTCAAGAGCCATATAAACTCAAAAAGATTTGATAATAGTTTATTGATTTAATTTATATTTGTGGAAAAAAAACTTAATATCATTGAAACAAATTTTCAGGATTTATATGTAATTGATCCAAAAAGCTTTCATGATGAAAGAGGTTCATTCAGTAGAGTTTTTTGTCAAAATGAATTGAAAGATATTTTTAATTTTAATATCAAACAAATTAATCATTCAGTAACAAGAAAAAGTGGCACAGTAAGAGGATTACATTTTCAATATGAGCCCAACTCAGAAGTAAAAATGGTTAAATGCATAAAAGGAAGTGTCCTTGATGTATTGGTTGATATAAGAAAAGGCTCAAAAACATTTTTAGAAGTCTTCTATATTGAGCTTAGCGAGCGTAATCAAAAAATGATTTTTATTCCAAAAGGTTTTGCGCACGGTTTTCAGACTCTTGAAGACGATTCAGAACTGATATATCTTCACAGTAGTCTATATACACCTTCAAATGAAGGTGCTTTAAATGTGTTAGATAAAAAACTAAAAATTAAATGGCCTAGAGATGTTATAAATCTTTCTGAAAGAGACAAAAATCATCCATATTTGAATAGTAAATTCAAAGGAATATAGAAATGAAATGTAGATTCTGTAAAAACGAGCTAAAAATAGAATTTGTTGATTTAACAAATTCACCTGCATCGAACTCATACTTATCGCTAGGACAGCTTAATGAACCTGAGGTATTTTATCCTTTAAAGATTTTTGTATGCTCTGAATGCAAGCTCGTTCAAGTAGATGAATACAAAAAATCAGATGATATTTTTGATAATGATTATGCTTACTTTAGCTCATACTCAACTAGCTGGCTAGCTCATGCAAAGGACTACGTCGAGTCCATGACAAAAAGGTTATCGCTGGATGAAAATTCAAAAGTTACAGAAATAGCTTCCAATGATGGATACTTACTTCAATTTTTTCAAGAAAAAAATATCCCATGTATAGGAATTGAGCCAACAAGCAATACAGCAGCTGTTGCCAGAGAGAAGGGAATTGATGTAATTGGAGATTTTTTTGGAAGTGCTTTAGCTAAAACTCTAGATAAATCTGATTTAATTCTTGGAAAAAATGTATTGGCGCACGTACCTGACATAAATGATTTTGTTAAAGGTTTGAAAACAGCTCTCAAGCCTCATGGAACAGTTACAATGGAATTCCCTCATTTATTAAATCTTATAAAAGAAAATCAATTTGATACTATTTATCATGAGCATTTTTCATATTTGTCCTTTTATACTGTCCAAAAGATTTTTATCAATCAAGGGCTAAAACTTTATGATGTAGAAAAATATCCTACTCATGGAGGCAGCATAAGAATTTTCGCAACCCACCAAGACAACTCGATCGAAACATCTCCAAATGTAGAGAATATGCTAAAAGAAGAGGAGTCATTTGGCCTATTTGATATTGAAATATATAAAGGATTTCAAGAAAAAACAGATAAAGTAAAAAATGACTTATTAGACTTCCTAGTTCAAGCTAAAAAAGAAAACAAGACTGTTGTTGGATATGGCGCAGCAGCAAAGGGTAACACTCTTTTAAATTATGCTGGAGTCAAAAATGACCTTATAGATTTTGTTGTAGATAAATCTCCATACAAACAAGGCAAATATCTTCCAGCTAGTCATATTCCAATTCTTGATGAAGAGGTCCTAAGGCATTCAAAACCAGCATATGTTTTGATACTTCCATGGAATTTAAAAGATGAAGTAGTAGATCAACTTTCATATATTAAACAATGGGGTGGAAGATTTGTAGTAGCTGTTCCAAGTTTAAATGTATTATGAAAATATTGGTTACCGGAGCAACTGGATTCATTGGTAATCATCTTATAAAAGAACTGATTCAAGACACTAGATTAGAGATCATTACGTCATCGAGAGATAACAAAAAGATTAAGAATTTTGAATGGTTTTCCAAAACTAAACATATTCCCTATGATATAAACAACAATAATGAATTAAACCTTTATGAATATTTTGGAAAACCTGAAAGGGTTATTCATCTAGCCTGGGATGGACTCCCTAACTATGGTGACCTAGTTCATATAGAAAAAAATTTATTCAATAACTTTAATTTTGTTAAAAATCTCATATCAAATGGCCTTAAAGATATATCTATAACGGGAACATGTTTCGAATATGGACTTGTAGAAGGTTGCTTAAAAGAAGATTTAGTTGCAAAACCATCAAACTCATACGCAATAGCAAAAGATTGTTTAAGGAAATTTATTGAGGAATTAAAAAGACAATATGATTTTAATTACAAATGGATTAGGCTCTTTTATATGTACGGAGAAGGCCAGAGCAAAACCTCATTAATTGCTTTATTAGATCAAGCAATTAAAGAAGGTAAAAAGGAATTTAATATGTCGGGCGGAGAACAAAATAGAGATTATTTACATATAAAAGAAGTAGTATCAAATATCACAAAAATAGCTCTCCAAAACAAAATTGATAATCAGATCATTAATTGTTGTAGCGGTTCACCTATTTCAATAAAAGCATTTGTAGAAAATTATCTAATTCAAAAAAAGTATGATATGAAATTGAATTTAGGACATTATCCATATTCAGAGTTTGAACCTATGTCCTTTTGGGGCGATAATAGCAAACTTCAAAGTGTGCTTCATGAAAATACCAAATTGTGAAATCTTTAAAGCTTGGCATAATTATGTTCGTGCAAAAAATGTGCAGCTTAAATTAATATATTAATTGAGGATAAAAATGGACGAAATAAAGAAATTTGAACAAAAAAGAGAAAGCTTAATAAATGCAAATAGTAAAAATAAAAACTTGCAAAATGCTGCTGAAATTTTTTTAACAGAATCTGCTGATGTTGATTACTCATATAATTTTTCTTGGTTAGGACGACCAATTATTCAGTATCCTCAAGATATTGTTGCCATTCAAGAAATAATATGGGAAGTAAAACCAGATATGATTATTGAAACTGGAATTGCTCATGGAGGCTCATTGATATTAAGTGCTTCTATCTTAACTCTTCTAGAGGCTTGTGGAGAGATAAAGGATGGCAAGGTTCTTGGAGTAGACATTGATATTAGAGAACATAACAAAAAAGCTATAGAAGCTCATCCAATGAGCAAAAAAATCACTATGTTTGAGGGATCAAGTATAGATGAAGAAATGATAGCTAAGGTGCATGAATTTTCAAAACAAGGTAAAAGAGTAATGGTTTTCTTAGATAGCAATCATACTCATGATCATGTTTTAGAAGAACTCAGAGCTTATGCAAGTCTAGTTAGCGTTGGAAGCTATTGTGCTGTCTTTGATACATTAATTGAAGATAGACCAAAAGGATTTTATGACAGATCATGGGATAAAGGTGATAACCCTAAAACAGCTGTTTGGGAGTTTCTCAAAGAATGTGACGATTTTGTAATAGACAAAGATATAGATAATAAGATTTTAATATCAGTTGCACCAGAAGGTTATTTAAAAAGAGTTCGATAACCATTTAAATGTCGTTTATAAGATAAAAAAATTTTACAAATAATAAGACACTCATAATCATATTTGTATTATCAAATACAAACTTTTTATAAAATGTATATTACTTTAAAACATCTTTTTAGTTTACTAACCACTAGTCAAAGAAGGCATTTTTATGCTCTTCAAGTTTTGGCTATAGTGATGTCTTTAACACAGATAGTGGGCGTTGCATCTATAATTCCCTTTATGACCTTGGTTGGTGACTTGAGTCAGCTTCAGCAAGACACTACTATTGCTGATATTTATAGAGCTAGCGGTTTGAGCTCAGAATCACAATTCATAATTTGGTTGGGTTTAAGTGTTTTAATTATATTATTTTTTGCATCCATTATATCTATGTACACGACATGGAGGATATCTATATTTGCAAATAAAGTTGGTGTTGAAATTTCAGATAGACTATACACACATTATCTAAAACAGGATTGGTTGTTTCATGCATCTGGCAGTAGCGCCCAATTAACAAAACAAATTGCAACTGAAAGTACAAGGGTAAATCAAGGTATTTTGTTACCTTTCATGCATTTGAATGCAAATGTTGTATTCGTGATTTTTATGAGCATAAGCATTTTTATTTTTGATCCAATAGTTGCAATTGTTGGCTTTACAATATTTGCATTATCATATTATTTCGTTTTTAAACTTGTTAGCCTTACTTTGTTAAATAATGGTAGGTCCATATCAGAAATGTATGAAAAACGTTTTCGTCTAATGAATGAAGGTTTTGGTGGCATCAAAGACGTATTATTATTAGGGAGACATAATAATTTTATAAATCGTTTTTTCAAAACAGGCATTGTATTTGCTCACAATCAAGCCGTTAACTCTGCATTAGGACATGCGCCACGTTATTTTATGGAATTAATTGCTTTTGGCTCGATGATATCACTTATACTTTATTTATTTATAAATTACGATGGAGATTTAAGCTTAATTCTTCCAATACTTTCTGTGTATGCTATTGCCGGTATTAAATTGTTGCCCGCTTTTCAATTAATTTATAATAGTTTAGCAAATATAAAGGCTAACACAGCAGCTTATGAAGCCATTCACCAAGATTTAATTGACTCATCAGAAATTAAACCTGCAATAAATAAACCTATTAAAAGTGAAAAAGAAAAAAGCTATCTAATTCCTACAAGACAAATATCACTTGAAAATATTTCATTTAGTTATCCAGGAAAAGAAGAATTAGTTTTAAACCAAATGAATATATCTATACCAGTTAAAAAAGTAATTGGAATAGTTGGGCCATCTGGATCTGGAAAATCAACACTTGTTGACATATTACTTGGTTTAATAGAACCTCAAGAAGGTTTCCTAAAGATTGACGATAGAACTATAGATAATCAAAATCGTAGGTCTTGGCAAAATAGTATCGGTTTCGTGGCACAAGCAATATTTTTATCAGAGGGCACTATTGCGGAAAATGTGGCTTTTGGTTTTCCAAAGAACCAAATTAACTTGAAGCAAGTAGACAATGCATTGAGATTAGCTAACCTTAATGAATTCGTTCAAGGGCTAAAAAAGGGAGTGCATACTAAAGTAGGAGAGAGGGGTGTTCAGCTTTCTGGTGGACAGCGTCAGCGAGTTGGAATCGCCAGAGCTTTGTACCATCAAGCGGAAGTATTAATTTTTGATGAGGCAACTAGTTCTCTTGATGGAATAACTGAAAAAATGATCATGCAAGCTGTTCACAGATTCAGTGGTGAAAAAACAATTATCATGATCGCACATCGCTTAAAGACAGTAGAAAAGTGTGACAAAATATTTTTTATAGATGGAGGAAAAGTAGCTGATCAAGGTACTTTTCAAGAATTAATAAAAACAAATAAAAAGTTTAAAAACATGGCGAATCATGCGTAAAGACTAAAGAATGACATGAACGAAAATAAAATACTAAATTTAATCGGCCGAACTAAAGTACTTTTTGAAGATGATATTAAATATCATCATGATGAACTTAAAAAAATAGTATCCTCATCTTCTTTTCTTGTCATTGGTGGGGCTGGTGCAATAGGTCAAGCTATCGTTAAAGAAATTTTTAAACGTAATCCAAAAAAAATTCATATTGTTGATATTAGTGAAAATAATTTAACTGAATTGGTTAGAGATATTAGGAGCTCATTTGGATATATTGATGGAGAATTTAAAACCTATGCGTTAGATGTTGGCTCAGTTCAATATGATTCATTTATTAAATCAGATGGTCAATATGACTACGTATTAAATCTGTCTGCACTAAAGCATGTAAGAAGTGAGGAGGATGCTTACACATTGATGAGAATGATAGATGTTAATATTTTTAATACTGATAAGACAATAAAACAAGCTATTAAAAACTCAACAAAAAAATATTTTTGTGTCAGTACTGATAAAGCAGCCAATCCAGTCAATTTAATGGGTGCAAGTAAAAGAATTATGGAGATGTTTTTGATGCGAAGATCAGAAGATATAAATATATCAACTGCAAGATTTGCTAA
>MDTE01126023.1_pt1 | contig 12117 bp, 9 predicted proteins | sample 811231 | NCBI WGS metagenome assembly MDTE01 (sample SAMN05326651, study PRJNA326480) | marine metagenome | isolation source: seawater | place: Indian Ocean: Red Sea | collected 2010
CCGTCCTCGTTCTCGTTCTCGACGAGAGAGGAGAGAGGCGCCCGCGCGCGCGATGCCTCGCGCGAACGCGAACGAAACGACGACATCCCGCCCGAAACCCGCCCTCGCGCGTCGCGAGCGTCCCGTCGACGGCGCCGAGACACCATCTGTAATTCCACCAATCACGACTCAAAGAACACCCCCCCACGAGGCCATCCCCACCCCCACGGATAAGACCCACATCCATCCTTCCGCGCCCGCACACCCCCGCGCGCGCTCGCGAGTCCACGTCGCTCGACTCACGACTCGACGCGCCATCATGTCCACCGCTCCTCGCGCGTCACCGCGCGTCTCCTCCGCACCGCGCGCCACCGCGCGAGGAGATTCCCGTCGCGCATCCTCGATCCGATCGTCGAGACGACCGACGCGCACGACGCGCGCCGCCCTTCCCGATCTCCCGTTCGATCCTCGGCAGTATCGCAAAGACCTCGGACGAAGCGAGTCGTACTCTCGAAAGTTTCTCAACGACGAGGAGGCGGCGACGAAGATGGCGAACGACGGTGTCTCCTATTCCAAGACGGGACTCGTGGCGAAGATGCGCGAGGGCGGGTTCGCGTACGCGGCGGACGGTCTCACGTTTAAGCTCGCGGACGCGTATGGGTTCTGTTGGGGGGTCGAACGCGCGGTGCAGATGGCGTACGAGGCGAGGAAACGGTTTCCGGAGAAGGAACTGTGGATCACGAATGAAATTATTCATAACCCGACGGTGAACGAACGTCTGAGCGAGATGGGGGTGCGATTTATACGAGAGACGGAGAGCGACGGGAAGGATTTCAGTGGAGTGCGCGAGGGAGATGTCGTGATTCTTCCGGCGTTCGGTGCGAGCGTGCACGAGATGAAGTTTTTGGCGGACAGAGGGGCGAACATCGTGGACACGACGTGCCCGTGGGTGAGCAAGGTGTGGACCGCCGTCGATCAACACAAGCGAAAGGAGTTTACGTCCATCATTCACGGCAAGTACAGTCACGAGGAAACGGTGGCGACTGCGAGTTTCGCGACGAGGTATTTGATCGTCAAGGATATGAAGGAGGCGACGTACGTGCGAGAGTACATTTTGAACGGTGGCGATAAGGCGGAGTTTATGGAAAAGTTTAAAAACGCTATGTCGCAAGGTTTCGATCCCGACGACGACCTCGAAGGCGTCGGCATCGCCAATCAAACCACCATGCTCAAGGGCGAGACCGAGGCCATCGGTAAGCTCTTTGAAAAGACGATGATGGAAAAGCACGGCGTGGAGAACATCGCCGATCATTTCATCGTCATGGACACCATCTGCGACGCCACCCAAGAGCGTCAAGACGCCATGTACAAACTCGTCGACGAAGAGCCCGACATCATGCTCGTCATCGGTGGTTTCAACTCCTCCAACACCTCCCACCTCCAAGAGATCAGCGAGGATAAATCCATTCCCAGCTACTGGGTCGACACGTGCGATCGCATGAACGCCGACACCAACTCCATCACCCACAAGCTCGCGCACGGCGAGCTCGTGCAAACCGACGACTGGCTTCCGCGCTCGGACGTCGTCATCGGCGTCACCTCGGGCGCGTCCACGCCGGATAAGGTGGTCGAGGACGTCATCGACGTCGTCTTCGCCACCAAACGCGCGCTCACCTCGGAGGTTTCATCGCGATGAGGTTGACTTTTCGCCCGGAGAGATTTTTCCGCCCGCGCGCGCCGCCAACCTGTCACTCATGTCAGCTGTTTCAATGAATCACATCGTTCGCGCCCACGCGCCACTCCGTCGCGCGCGTCGACACCGCGATCGATCGATCGGTCCCATCGTCATCGTCGTCGTCGCGCGCGCGACTCGAGTCGTCTCGTCTCGTCTCGACGCGTCGTCGGTCGTCGTCGTCTCGTCGTCGTCTCGCGGTCGCGCATCGTCGTCCCGGACTCGACATGGTCGTTCCCGCGCGCGATGACGTCGACGACGGCGACGACGACGAGGCCGACGGCGACGCGCGCGCGTGTCGCGCGTACCTGCGCGCGCGCGCGATGCGCGTGTGGAGAGAACTCGTGGGAAGAGAGGTGGAGATCACGCTTCGCGGCGACGGGACGCCGGCGGCGACGGGCGTCTTCGCGGGCGTCGACGCCGATGAGACGACGTTTCTCGTGGAATCGCTCACGAGTGCGTTAGGGACGACGCCGAAAGCGAGAGTGCGTTGTTCGGACGTGCTCTCTCTGCGCGTTCGCGGGAGACGAGACGACGGAGGCGGAGGCGCCGCGCGGTGAGCGGCTCGGAGCCGAGAGCCGAGAGACGACGAGACGATGAGACGAGAGACGACGAGACGACGAGAGACGACGAGACGAGTATAATGTAGATGTACGATTACGCGCGCACCCGCACCGCATCGCGACCGCCGAGTGGTGGGATCCATCCATCCATTCTTTTTTTGTAACGCCCGAAAAGAAAAAGTGACGAAAACTTCCGACACTCCGCGACGCATGAAAATCGTCGAGCGCGCGCGACGCGTGCGCTCGCCCGACGACGGCGCGCTCGTGAGTTATCTCGGTCGATGTCCCGACGACGGCGTCGACGTCTCGACGCGTGGGGTGACGGTTTTCGTCAACGGTTTGTCGAATGCGTGTTTTCAACTCACCCCGTTCGCGGACGCCGCGCTGACGCGAGGACGCGCCGTCGTGGAGTGGGACATGCGTGGGCACGGGTGTAGTGAAAACCCTCGCTCGTACGACACCGTGAGCGCGCGGTCGTTCGCGAAGGACGCGTGGGCGGTGGTTGATGATTTCGTCGGCGTCTCCGAGCGGCGGGACGTCGACGTCGTGGCGTATTCGTACGGCACGCAGATCGCGTTGGAGATGATTCGCGCTCGACCTCGGCGCGTGCGCGCGTTCATAAGTCTTCTGGGCACGCCCGAGCGGATATTGGATGGATTGCTTCCCGCGCCGCTCGCGAACGCGACGATGCGGACGGCGACGCGCGTGCTCGGCGAGCGCGCGAGCGCGGCCGTCGTCGGCGCGGCGTTGAAGCTCGCGGCGACGGCACCGATGGCGATTTGGGCGTTGAGTCGCGCGACGGGGTACCTGCGGTCGCCGTATCGCGCGTTTGTACCGTTTTTTGAACACTTGGGCCGATTGGACGCGCGCACGTGGTTTCGTTGCGTCGTCGACGGGCACGAGCGAGGGAGCGTGGACGTGTTCGCGGACGCGAACAGGGAGTGGTACGTCGCGTTGATAGAGGGTGATCGCGATTTCGCCGCGCCGCGGAGGGTCGTTCGGTCGTGGGAGCGACACGCGGATTTTTTCGTCATTCTCCGGGGCGTCGGGCACGACGGGCCGACGAGTCATCGCGAGGAAATGACGGCGCTCGTGCGCGACGTGTACGACCGCGTGGACGAATGGTGGACCGAATGGGCGGACCGAAAATATTCATCTGCGTCGCGTCGTCGTTCGAATCGACGACTCAACGATGGCTAATGACTTTAATACACACCGAATCGAATACCTAGCTAGCTACGGCGGACGGCGACGCGTCTCGTCTGTACGCGAGTAAGAGCGCGTCCAACGTTCCCGCGCGAATCGCGCTCTTCATCTCCTTTCGATCCCTCTCCGCGAGCGATTTCGACGTTCGCACCGGTCCCCATCGCGGTCGACCCTTTTCGTGAATCACCGCGCACACCCTTCCGTCGCCGAGCGCGTGCGCGCCGAGCGTCTCGTGCGTCATCGCCTCGGCGACGCGCGCGTCCTCCACGTTTCGTGGATCCGTCGCCAACGCCGCGCGCGCTTTCTCGGCGAACGCGTTCGCGGTGTCGTCGAGGAATTCTCGAGCGTCGTCCAGAAACGCGCGCGCCTCGGCGATGCCGGATTCGTCGAGCGCGTACAACTCGGGCGCGTGCTCGACGAGCGCGCGCACGGACGTCAGACATCGCGCGAATCGATACGCGTCGTCGTCCGTGGAACCGCGCTCGCGGAGCTCGCGCATGATGGCACCCAGTGGACGAAGGGCGTTCGTCCTCGCCTTTTCCGCGTCCGCGAGGTCTTCGCGGACGAAGGCGTAGAAAATCGGCGGCTCGCACCATCGCGCCGCGCGTCTCTGAAAGTACACGACTTCGTCCATGAAGGCTAACGATAATCGACGCTCCTCGCACATGACGCAATCGCGAACGGTGTACACGCAGTGGATGATGTTCGGTGGGGATAAGAGCGGCGGTCCCCCGGCCTCGAGCGCGGCGACCCAGAGCGTGGGACAGGGATCGTCTTCGTCTTCGTCTTCGTCTCGGGCGCTCGCGGCGACGCCGTCGAACGCGCGCGGCGCCGACGCGTCGAGCGGCGTCGCCGACGGCGCTCGCATCTCACTCGCCGTCGGGTAATAGTGGTCTGGCGTGTCGAAGATATCCAACGCGCAGTTGCGCATCGTTTTATTCATCTCCGCGTCTTGTGCGATCCACGCGTAATCCTTGCGTTCGGCGAAAAAGAAGAGTTTCACCACCGGTTTCCCCGTCGGCCCGAGCAACACATCACCGTCGTTCGCGCGCGCCTCCGACTCCGGAAGCCCCACCTGGCACACGAACTCTCCACAATCGTCCAAGTGCCACCACGTCATCGCTCCTTTCGCGCTCACGCGCGTCGCGTCATCCAATAATCGTCCCGGCGTCGCCGCGCTCGTCGTCTCGAAAAAATCCCGCTCCGCGGGCCATCGCAATTTCCTCGGCAACACCGGCACATCCGTGTCGTCTCGATGGAACATCTGCAGATTTAACGGTCTCTCCGACGTCAACACCTCCCCGAACGAGCGCACGAGCGTCATATCGCGATTGGAGAGCACGTGCGTCCCCGGCGCGCCCCAACCGCTCGCCATGGCCACCTTGCCTCTCCGCTCGTCGAACGCGCTCCACGACGACGTCGTCGCCCACTCGACGCCGTCTCGACCGTCGACGGCGGCGAAGACATCCTCGGCGTACGGACGCGAGGCGCAGAGCGCGGGCACGCCGCGACGTATGCAGGCGCGCTCGTGGGCGTCGGTGAGACAGACCGGGGCGAGTCGACAGCGAAGACGACCGGAGACGCCGCGGGCGAGGTCGTGGAGACCCCACCGCTGAAGAAGGCGGCGAAGACGGAGGGGGGTGTCTGTCGGGTCGTCCACGGCGCGCGGGGGCGCGTCCCGGGGGCGTTTGGACATGTGGGCGCGCTCGGGACGCGCGCCGTCGTTTGATGCACTTTTTCACTTTTTCATTCTCGAGCGCGAGCGAGCGCGCTCGAAGGGATATATTTTAATACAACGCGCGACGACGCGACGGTGGGCGTCAACGCACGGGCGTGATCGGTTTCGCGCGTTTGGCGGGCGGCGTGGCCGAAGGCGCGTTCGATTCGGCGCGTTCGCCGTCGGCGACGTCCTTGTCGTCGCGGCCGAGCAACAGGGCGCGGGACATGTCGCCGAGGTGCTCGTCGGACACGCGAACCTCGAGCGTGCGATCTCCGGGCGCGCAATCACACGCGTCCATGGCGTGGCGGATGCATCGCACGGCGGTCGGAAGGCACTTGCACCGAACTACGGAAAGGAATGGAATCGCTTTGCAGCGAACGCAACACGCGTCGTCGTCCTCGTTCGGAGGTTCCACCTCGGCGACGTTCAAGCCTCGACGAACCATGGACGCGCGATCGACCAACTCGTCGCTCACGATTGTCTCGAGTTCCTTTCGGAGCGTTGAGACGACGGCGCCGATGGCTTTACTGCGAACCGCCGGCGCGTTTTTCCGCAACACCTCGACGAACATCTCCGCCGCGCGAGACACTAAGCGATGATGTGCGAAGACGGCGTTTCGTTTGAATAGGCCCGTGCTGTAGACGTCGATGGCGCGTCGACCGAAATCGAGCCAATTGACGTGTCCGAAATTGACCGCCTCGCCGACGTTGAACCCGTGCGAAAATCCCGCGTGGTACGCCCTCGGAAAGGTGACGATGAATTCACCCGGTTGTTGCACCGTGTGCACCACCTTGACGCCGTGATCGACCAACACGCCCGGAGGAACCATGGTGACGATTTGATGCAAAATATCCGGCGTTTGTTCGAACAAGCGCGGCACCGTCGCGCGAGCGCAATTCTCAAACGCCTCGGCGTCGCTTCCAGGCACCCCGTACCACGTCTTCGCCGCGCCTCTGTGTAAATAGTTAACCGAGCACAAAAAGTGATCCTCCACGTGCCAACAAAACGTGGCGAAGAGCATGCCGAGGTACAACCACGGCTTGGTGAGCCCCGGAATGTCGTGCTCCACCACTCGCAATAAATTAAGCGGATGCGAGAATATGTGTTCAAAGTCCCACGGATGTTTCCCCCCGTCCTCGTCCGCCCCGAATCCGGTCCCGTGTACCTTGGTGTCCAAATCGTTCCCGTACTCCACCGACGTCCTCTCCCCTCGCGTCTCCACCACGTCCCAAAACGCGCGTTCCAACGCCGCCGGATCCTTCGCGTCAACCTTCGGATGCCTCCGCGCCCACTCTTCCTCGTACGCCGTCGCCATCGCCTCGTACTCCCCCTTGGTGTACTCTTTCCCGAACTGAAACAACCGTCCCTCGCTGAGCTTGTGCACGAGCTGCAATTTCGTCTCAAACCTCGCGTCGTCGTCTCGCCACGCGTCGGCGTTCCATCGCGGCGTCGCCCCCTCCGGCGGGACGATCTTACAGATCCCCGATTTCCTCGCCGTGGGCTCGATGGACGTCAGGTACACGATGGGATCCGCGAACTCGGCCGCGGTCGGTCGAAACGTCGGCGCGTCGTCAATGTCCACGCGCGCGGTGCGCGACGGAACGACCTGTGGGTGAAGAATCGCATTCGCAACGTCTCGTCAGTTTTTCGTCGCTCGACGCGTCGGTGTCGCGAACGCGCGGCGCGGAGGAAGTCCAAGTCGCGCTCGCACCTTTGGGCTCGACGTGGACGCGCCCTCGCCGCGCGTCGCGCGCGGTGGGTTTCTCGACATGGCGCGGCGCGGCGCGCGCTGAGGCGACGCTCCGGGACGGCGACGAGGGACGGCGAATGGATGGACGACGCCGCGCGATGAGGACGCGCCGCGTCGGGCGCTATGGATTACAAATGTGTATATCGATGCGTTCACGTCGACGGCGAGGGGACGTCGTACGTCTCGAAGAGATGGTATGGAAATCTCGCCGCGAGTCGCCGCGCGAGCCGACGCTTTTCGCCGAGCGAAAACGTGGGAGGATACGCGTCGTCGTCGAAAATCTCCGTGATGTTGCTCGCCGGGACGTGCCATTTCTTCGCCCTCGGGGTGACGCCGATCCAGTCCAAGTATTTCCAGTGCCCCTCGGCGCGAGGTACGATGCCCTCGGACGGTTGGTACCATCGCGCGGGGACGCCGAAGGATTCGGCGAAAATCAACCCGTGTAAAGACGAACTGAACACGCGCTCGCAACTCGCGATCTGACGCACGAACTTCTCCCAGGGTTGATGCGTCTCGATGTTCACCACCCCGGGCGGGATCACGGTGACGACGTCGTAGTGATGACGCACGAAACACCGTCCTCGTCGCGAGACGCCTCGGCCCAACTCTGGATTTGTGAACGAAACCAAAAATCCTGGATCTCCTATCGGGTACGCGTTCACGCTTCCGCTCCCGTCGCTATTTCTATACGTCCCACGCAACGACGACTGCGTGTTCGGCCCTCGAACGCCGTGAATGATCGCCCCCGCGTGCTTCCACGCGTCCATCATCGACCGTCGATGCCACGCGCCCGTGCCCCACACGTGGTCGCCCTTCTTCGCCTTCTCCAACACGCTTCCCACCGTGAGCAAACACACGTGCGGCTCCGCCCCGAAACACGTCGTCGCCTCCACGGGAAGCGCGTCCGCGACGCACCCGTTAAAGTAATGCTGCACCGTCGCCATCGCCACGCGCGGTCCCACCGAGTCGCCCGCGTTCAACCGCCCGTCGTCCGGGCGACACCGACACAACCGCATGTTGGCGTCCCTGAATCGCACCGCGCACGACGCGTTCGCCCGCACGCCTAAATTCGCACCCCCACCCTCCGCATCGTCGTCGAACTCGCGCTCACTGAGTAAATTCCCCTCGCGCACGACGGCGGCGACGTCGACGTCCGCCAAGTCGAGCCTCGGTCGAAAATCCTTCCCCGTCGCCGCGGCGAGCGCCGACGCCGGCGCGCGCGCGAGCGCGCGTCCCGCGCGCGCGAGCACGATCGCGACGTCACCCCGCGCGTGCGCGGGCGCGTCGCGAGGCGCGGTCGCGAACGCGAGGGCGAGACAACACGACAGCGCGCTCGCGCAGCCGATCGCGACGGCGCGCGCGCGTCGCGCGCGACACGAACGCGCGTCGCTCGGACGCGGACGCTCGGACGCGTCGACGTCGATCGCGCGCGCGCGTTCGAACGCGTCCTCGCGCACGAGCGGCGCGCGTTCGTCCATGATGAGGCACCGTCTGAGGCTTTTGGTGTTGCGAACGCGAACGCGCACGCATTCGCGCATTCGCGCGTGCACGCGTTCGCTCGCCGAGGACGAGACGCGACGAGTCGACGGGAGTGAAACCCGCGCGCGTTAGAACCGGAATCACCGCGCGACGCGCGCGTTCGTACATCGTTTACAACGGTACCGCGCGCGCGTATACTCGGACGCGTCCGCTCGGACGCGCGCGCTCACGGCCGAATCCCCCCCACGTACGCCACGACCACGATGGCGAACACGCCGAGTATGATGTTCAAGAAAATATTCGACGGCATCGGCTTTTCCGGAAGTCCACCCAATCCCACGGACTCACCGAGGAGTTTCTTTCGCATCTCCGGACTGATCTCTCCCCGCGCGCGCGTCTTCGGCGCCTCCGCCTCGGCCTCGGCCTCGGCCTCGTCCGATCGCGCCTCCGCGGGAATCACGGCGTCGAGCGCGGCGAGGGTTTCGTCCGCGGACGTCGACGGCGACGGTTCGTCCTCGGTCGACGCCGAGAGCACCGTCTCGACGCGCCGTTCGCCTCGATTTCGATTTCGATTTCGATGACGACGACCCGTTCCCGCACCGACGCGTCGACTCGTCGTCATCCGCGTCGTTCGCGTCGCCGTCGCGCGCATCACCGTCGTCCTCGTCGTCGTCGCCGCGATCATCATCTCGCGCGCGTTCGAGCGTCGCGCTCTCCCGCGCGCGCGTCCCGACGTGCATCGTCATCGTCATCATCCGCGCCGCGCGCGCGCGACGACCGACCGCACCGACCGCACCGACCGCACCGATCGACGACCGCCGACGCGCGTCCTCGCCTCGCGCGCGCGCGCGCGAAGCGGACGCGACGCGCGCGATCGCGTCGACGCGCGCGATTCGACCCGCCACGTCGGATCGAATCGCATCCCAGAGCACCATATTCACGAGTCATGACTCGTCAATGTGTCCCCCGCCGAGGGCAACCGTTCCCAAAAAGATCATCGCGATCGCGCGACGATCGCCGTCGACGCGCGTCACACGAGCGCGCGCGAGGGACGCGAACGCGAACGAAAGCGACGGAAACGAATCATTCATCATGGGCGTGAACGATCACGACACCTTCAGCGGTCTCGCGCCGTTGCACGTGGCCGCGAAGGATGGGGACCTGAAGAAACTCGTGGAAATCATGGACGACGGCGCGGACGTGAACATTCGCGCGTGCGGCGAGGTGCGTCTCGGGAGAAGGAACGAGGGGGTGACTCTCAAACGCGCGGGGGGGTGTCGACGCTCGATGGAACGATGGGACGCGCGCGGGGGGGGGAGGGGAAGGAATGATGGAATGATGAACGCGATCGCGCGGATCGCGAAGCCGAGACGGCGAGACGGCGCGAGGTTCACTGGTGGGAAGAGTGAGTGACTGACGACCGAACGGTTGGTTTCGAATTTTGTTCGCGCGCGCGCAGAGCAACGGTGGTAAGACGGCGGCGATGTTCGCGGCGTCCGGCGGTCACGTCGACGTGCTCAAGGCGATGCAGCGAGGTCCGTCGCTGTTGGATTTGCCGAGCGCGGACGGCGGTACGGCGGCGATGAGCGCGGCGGCGCACGGATACGCTGATGTGTTGGCGTACATCATCGAGAAGAAGTGCAACTTGAACGCGCAAGATGAGGATGGGTGGACGGCGCTCATGTACGCGGTGGCGGCGGGGAGCGTCGAAAACGTCCAAAGGCTCATCGCGGCGGGCGCGAACCCGAAGATTAAGAACAACGACGGTGACAACGCGGCCAAGTTGGCGGACGGTAAGAACAAGGATGCCCTCCTCGCGGCGTTGAAGGGGAAGATGCGCACGATTAACGAGGACAAGAAGTGCTCTGTGATGTAAACGTCGACCGACGAGCCGAGTCGAGGCGAGGCGGCGCCCGCGCGAGCTTCGTCGTCGTGAATAATCGGATCGAACGACGACCTCGGGCGCGTCTGTAATACGTATCTACGCAGTATGACTCTACTATGATGAATCTTTCGTGGTTTACACGCTTCCTATCGACTTCTAACTTCTAAGAAGCGCTCGCCGCGGGCGCGCGAGCGAGTCGGGTTGTCTCTCGTGCACGACCGGTTCGGTCGGCAGCTGGAACAAGTCATCGTCTCGCTCGCTCTCGTTTCCTTCGTCTTCACGCTTTTCATTCTTTTCCATGCTCGTCTTCGGTCCGCTCGCGTCGCCTCCTCCGTCCTCGGCGTCCTCGTGGACGCGTCTCGATAATCTCTTCAAGTGCTTGGAAGAATCCGACGTGTCCGAAATCAAACTGTTGGACAGTGTGGACGCTTGTGATTTCGCTAAAACGCCGACCGCATCGTCTCGAGGTTTGCCTTTACCTGACGTCGCCGGCTGTCGAACCCTCTTTTCGACGACGACGCCCGGCGACGCCTCCACGCGTTCTATGAGCGCGTCGTCGTACTCGTCCTCGGATTTTCCGCGAACGCCGAGCGTCTCATGCGCGCCGCTCACGAATTTTCGCACGTCCTCTTTCGCGCTCGTGCGAGCTTTCTCCCTAATCTTGGCTAAATCACGTTCGCGCCTTCGCCACGCCTTGGGCGCGATGGTTCTCAAACTAGGATCGTTGAAATCGATCTCGTATTCGTCGTCCTCCTCATTCACCGCGGCGTCGGAGTCGGCGCCGGCGTCGTCCATGTCATCGCCGAACGTCGCCGCGCTCGGTCCGGTTGACAGTTGGCTCCCGTCGCGCGACTCGTCGGCGCCGGCGTTTCGCGACGCCTTCATGTGAAAGTTTTCACTATCGAACGGCGCGTCGTGATACTCGCGCGAAATGTCCGAGGACGTTTTCATCCATGGCGACTGCGTCTTCTTCGACCGATCCGTCGTCGATTCGTCGTGGCTCGGGACGACGACGGGCACGACGCGACCGCTCGAACGTCCGCTCGCGTCGTCGTTCCAGTACGTGTCCGGAGACCGTTTCGCGTCGTCGTCCCAGTACGCGTCCGGAGACCGTTTCGCGTGCGTCTCCGCGCGCTGCGGCGTCGACGCCGCGGGTGCGTCTGGGGGCGAGTCGCGCCCGTCGCGCTTCTCCGAACGCCACCTCGAACGCCACTCGCCGTACGAAAAATCAATCTCTCCGCCGAGCAACGCGCCCAACGCGAGTATCAGCGCCAACAACAGCGCCAATAATATGCACCAACACCTCCGCTGCGCCTGTCGCAGACGAGCCGCCGGAGACATCCCATCCGCATCCTTGTTCGACTCGCGCCGCTTCTTTTTATCCTTTCCCCGACGTTTGGAAGTCTCGCGCTCGCGCTCGCGCTCGCCGTCTCCGCCTCGGTCCTCCGCGCGCGTCTCGAGCAACGGCGCGCGCTCCGACCCCTCCAGCGCCTTCTTCGCCGCCGCGTGATCACCGACGCGTCTCTTAAACCTGTGCGGATCGAATCTCTTCTTCCCCTCCCCCCCGCGCTCGTCGAGCGTCGCCGACGCTCTCGGCGCCGCGTACTGCGTCTCGGGATCGTCCTCGATCGCTCCGTTCACCTTTGAGCGCCGCGTCTCCCTCGCGACGGCGCCCGAGATGGACCGATCCCTTCCACCGCGGCTCGTATCCTCGCGCGCGTCCTCGGTGGACGTCTCCGCGCCGTCCGCGCGACGCGCGACGGCGGGACCCGGGTGAACACCCTCCTGGCTCGGATGCGTCCC
>MDTE01163913.1_pt1 | contig 12116 bp, 22 predicted proteins | sample 811231 | NCBI WGS metagenome assembly MDTE01 (sample SAMN05326651, study PRJNA326480) | marine metagenome | isolation source: seawater | place: Indian Ocean: Red Sea | collected 2010
TAGACCATTTAGATGGTATATTATTCATTGATAGAATTGGAGAGTTATCTAGAATGAGAGCCTTTGATAAGGCGAGAAAGACACAAAAATTTAGAGCAAGAGGTAAACCAATGAAACCTAAAACTAGATTTGCCCTATAATATGAATCTCCATTACACTTTAAAAGCTAGTAATAATTCTTTCCTATCAGATTGTATTGTCACTAAAAGAGTATTCGCTAGTGATTGGTGTGAAGATTTAATAGACTATTTTGAGAATAGTTTACATTACAGAACAGATGATCATAGAAAACAAACAGACCAGTTACAACTAATTGGTGACTCAAGACCAGACGCTATAGATTATAAAAATTATTTATTTGAAAAGCTATATCCATTGGGTATTGAATATGAAGAATATTTACATTCTTTATGTCATAATGAGTATAAACCATATGATAGACCCTTAACAGAAATTTATAAAACAGGATTTCGCTCTTTACAAATACAAAAATACTCACCAGACGATAAAGGATATCCCGCAGTTCATGTTGAGTCTGGTAAAGAACATCATCAAAAATATTTGGCAGTTATTGTCTATTTAAATGATGTAGAGGAAGGACAAACTGTTTTTCCTATGTGTGGAACGGCAATTACACCAGAAGTAGGGTTAGTTGCAATCTGGCCATCAGGTCTTCCATTTTATCATTGTGGACTCCCATCAAAAACAACCAAATATATCTTAACAACTTGGTTTGAATTTTTCTAGAATTTCCGGTCACAGTATACACAAATAGTACCGCCGAATACAAGTACTTGAATCCGCGGGTACCCTTTTGTTATAATGTATACATGAAAATAAATAATAGAGGTAATAAATTATGAGTCACCCAATAAATGATATGATAGCAGACGACGCAATCGATACTGTTGCTGCTATGAGTGATACTAAAGTTTTGGCGAGTCTTATTGATCGTGGAATTCTAGTTGACAAACCTACTAGTTTTAGAAAATGGTTTTATGGTAGAAGTTCTGATGATTTAAGGGACATTCTCACCGATATGGTTTGTGATGATCTTATGTCTAGGCCTGGTCCACATGGTTAAGAATATAACAAAACAAGTTAATCTCATGAATGATGATAAAGTTTGTGATATGATCAATTTTGATTTTGGTATCAAAATGTATGATGTCAATAAAGCTATGATTGATCACAAAATAGATTTACAAAAATGTAAATGGTGTAGAGATTGTAAAGGACATTGGCACATGCCACAAATGAGAGATTTACTAATTTCTTTAATGAGTACTTGATACCGCCGGTACACTTTTAGTATAATAGTTACATAATGAAAAAAGAGGTAAATTCAATCAATAATTCAAATAAAGATATTCTAGCCAAACTTATGGCTACTGAAAATATTACAGTTATTCACAAAAGAGTTCCAACAGCTTATTTTGATGTTAAATCTAGAACTCTATGTTGTCCGATTCTTAAAGATGATATGAGTTCTGAATTACTTGATCTATTCATGGGTCATGAAGTAAGCCATGCCTTGAATACTCCTTTAGAAGGTTGGCATAGTGCAGTATCTGAAAAAGGTATGATGTTCAAAGGATACTTAAATGTTGTAGAAGATGTTAGAATTGAGAAAATGATCAAATCAAAATATCCTGGTATTAGAAAATCATTCTATGCGGGATATAAAGAATTAGCCAATAATGATTTCTTTGGAATTAGAGGTAAAGATATTCATTCAATGAATTTAATTGATAGAATAAATCTTTATTTCAAAATCGGTTCAGTTACACAAATTACTTTCAATGATGAAGAACAAGTTTATATTGATAGATGTAATAAACTAGAAACTTTTGAACAAGTTATGGAGTTAGCGACTGAATTATTTGAAAGACAAAAAGAAATTACAGAAGATGAATTAGAGTCTATGACTGATCAAGAAGTCTTAGACATGATGGAAGATTTAGGACTTGATGATGAAGAAGGTGAAGACGGTCAAGGTGAATCAATGATTTTAGAAATTGAAGAAGGTGAAGACGATACTGAACAAGATGGGTCTGACGCCGAAGCCGAAGATGATGAAGATACTTCTGATTCAAATGAAAATTCAGACTCAACCGATGAAACTGAAGGTTCAAGTCAAGAAGATGATGAATCATCTGAATCTGAAAAAGATGATGAAGGTAAAAATTCAGCGTCTAAATCTCCAAGAGAAAAATTAGAAGATGAATTAAATAAATCTGAAACTGATGAATCATTCAGAGAAAAAGAATCAGATTTATATGATAATGACGAATTAAAACAAGAACCAGTATATTATGAAATTCCAAGTAAAATGAAATACAAAAATTTCATTGTAGATTATAAAGAAATTAATACACATTTTGATGAAGATTTTAATCGTGAAAAAATTAGACCTTCTGTAAAAGAATTTCAAGATTCAAATAAGAAAATTATAAATTACATGGTCAAAGAATTTGAAATGAAAAAAGCCGCAGCCGATTACAAAAGAAGTTGGTCAGCTAAATCAGGTGAACTGAATATGGACAAACTTCATTTCTATCAATTAAAAGATGATATATTTAACAGAGTTCAAATAACTCCAGAAGGTAAAAATCATGGTGTTGTTATGTTGTTGGATTGGTCAGGTTCAATGAGTGGTTCAGTAAAAGCGACAGTAGAACAAGCCACTTTACTTTCAATGTTTTGTAGAAGACTTTCAATTCCATTTAGTTTATATGCTTTCTCAGATGCTTATTCTAGACATGGTGATGATCTTCCAGAAGATTTACAAAAAAGATATAATAGTATTGATTATGGAACAGATGATTATAAAAAGGTGATGGAAGAAATTGATACTTTCCGTAAACTAAGATTGTTTGGTAAAGATGTAGATACATTATTAAGTGTGGGAAATCTTAAACTATTAGAAGTTTACAATGAAAAAATGAGTAATACTGAATTCAATATAGCGATGGAAAATTGGTTTCAATTATCTGAATCAATAGAAAATTATTATTGGTATGAAGATGGTGAAGCTTCTTTTGATGTAGATTTTTCTACACCAGCGAGATTACATTTGGGTGGGACTCCACTTGATCATTCTTTGGTCGTTATGAGAGATTACTTACAAGATTTTAAAGTCAATCATAATATAGATATTTTAAGTCTAATTACATTGACTGATGGTTCATCACATGGTTGTTTGAGAGGAAATGCTAATATAGTTGATAGACAAATTAATAAGGTTTTCAAAATGAATGGTGGTAGAACAACACATAGACTTTTAGAATGGGTTCAAGAAACAGTTGGTGTTAGAACAATAGGGTTTTACATAACTAACTGTAAAGGAACTCATGTTACTTATGAAGGTGGTAACTTCTGTGGAGCTGATGTTGATTATTATGGTGAAGTATATGAGAAACATAAAAAAGAATTTAATAATCTTTCAACATCATTTACAGAAGGTTGTTATGATCTAGCCATTCTAATTAATCAAAAGAAATTAAAATTGAATTACAATGAAGATGAACTCAATGTAAAATCAATAGAAGAAGGTGCTAACAAAGGAACTCTAAAAAGAGCCCTTGTAAAAGCAGGAAACAGTAAAATGAAACAAAGAGTGATACTAAATCAGTTCGTAGGACAAATGGCAGTATGAAGAAAAACTTGAAACCGCAGGTACACTTTTTGTATAATATATACATAATGAAAAAAGAGGTAAAAAATTATGACAATTAAAGTGACAGCTCAACATGAGAAATTTATAGACGCAGCGGCCGGACTTTATCCAGGACAAGCTGAGTTTTCACTTTCACAAATTAAAAAAATCGTGAAAGAAACAGGATGTCCAAATCCTTCCTGGTTAAAAAAACCAGATTACAGAGTAGGTCATGGGACTTATTCTTTAGAACTTGCGGGAGTCGCAGTTCAAAATAATGTAGTTGATCTTCCAGTAGGTCCAACTTCAACAGGAGCAGTAAATGTTCTAATGAATGATGTTTCGGTTGTTCCCGAAGTAGTTAAAGAATATGTTCCTTTCGGACATTTTTCAGATTTAAAATCAATCGTTAGCTCTGGATTGTTCTTTCCAGTCTTTATAACAGGTTTATCAGGAAATGGTAAAACTATGATGGTTGAACAAATATGTGCTAAACTAAAAAGAGAATGTTACAGAGTCAATGTTACAGTTGAAACTGATGAAGATGATCTAATTGGTTCTAACACTTTAGTTGACGGAAACATTGTTTTCAGAGAAGGTCCTGTTCTTAAAGCCATGAGAAAAGGAGCCGTACTTTTAATTGACGAAATTGATTTAGCGTCAAATAAAATTATGTGTCTTCAATCAATTCTTGAAGGAAAAGGATACTTAAACAAAAAGACAGGAGAATATGTTTCTCCAGAAAAAGGATTTACAGTAATCGCCACAGCGAATACTAAAGGTAAAGGTTCAGATGATGGAAGATTCATCGGAACTAATGTTTTAAACGAAGCTTTCTTAGAAAGATTCTCAATCACAATGGAACAAGAATATCCATCAAACGCTATTGAGAAAAAAATTCTTGTTAAAGAATTTGAAAAACTTGAAGTTCAAGATTCTGGAGACTTTGTTACTAATTTAGTAATGTGGGCCGATGTTATTAGAAAAAGTTTTTATGAAGGAGCGATTGATGAATTAATTTCAACAAGAAGATTAGTTCACATAGCCCAAGCCTTCAAAATGTTTGACAATAAAATGAAAGCTATTGAAATGTGTGTTGCCAGATTTGATTCTGAAACTAAAGCGACTTTCCTAGACCTCTACACTAAAGTAGATGCCGAGGCAGTTGAAATTCCAGAAGAAGAAGAAAAAGAATTCTTTGACGGAGAAGAAAAAGACACAGCCGATTATAGCGATCCAAACAATGAAGAAGATATATTTTAATGATTACCTCGGTCTCTCTCCTAGAGTTTGTTCTGAACAAAGGGAGAGGGATTTTTCACAAAATACTGTGACCGGTAATTAGATGATTTTAGATGTATAAATAATACACGGGTATGACAAAGTATGACACAATTTGATGATAGAGTAGAAAAACAAAGATTAAAACTAGAAGCTGAAAAATGGGCTAATGGTATAAAATGTTTACACGCACACCAAATAAAATCTATGTGGTATGACGATAGACCTCAAGATACAGATGAAGGTCCTGTAATGGATATTCAATATAATGATGGTAGAATTGAAAGAAGAATTCAGAAAACAGGTGAAGTTGTCTGGATGGGTGAACAAATAAAAGGTGAAGATTTAATTCATGCATATACAAGAGGTGGAATATAATGAAACAGTTAGATTTATTTGAAAATACTGTGACCGGAAAATTGACTGGTAAAATATCTGAAATGGAATTTGGTGTTCTTAAAGATAAGTGCAGTAAACCAGTAAAATATGTTTATGGGACATACGAGGAAGTAGAAGCGTATGCAGAGAAAGAGGAGTTGTGGGTTGATCAATATTTAGATCATGTTAATCCCTCAACTGTTCAAAAGAATTTTTTATATGTGGGTCAAGGTAGTGATCCATATGAATTACAAAGAGGATTCAACTATGAGACACATGAGAAAATAGTTGATAACTCATTTTAGGAGAAAAGAATGGATTTTTTAATAGATTTATTTTGGTTTCCAATTAACTCAATAGAGTTTATATTTAATATTGGACTATGGGCATTACTTGTCTATATGATTTATGAAGGGATTAGAAAATACAAAGAACAATAATAGGGGCTTCGGCTCGGGCAGGGACAGGGAATCGACCTTATACAAAGAGGACAATTTATTCTAGCTCTTGTAGTATAGACAGCGTTCCCATCCCGCCAGATTTTTTGAGAGTATGTTATGAAATTATTATTAAAAATATTAGTTGGTATAATGTTAATTGATGAAATATTAGTATTAGGATTTATTACATTAGTAAGATGATATTATATTTAGAAAAACAATTAGATGATGCATATGATGTTTATAGAAGGAATCAAATTAAACACGATGCCGCGTTTATATCTAAAGAAAATTTTAGAGTCATGTTTGAAGAACTAATGGATGTAGTTTACACAGATGACACCGATTGAATTTAAAAGTAAATTTGGACCAGGTAAATGTTCCAAATGTGGTGTATACATTGAAGAAGATGTTCAATTATATGTTGCAACTAATCTTTCAGGTAGACCAAGTTTAGTGAAAGATCAATTAATACTAATTGATCCAGAGTTTTGTGAAAAATGTTATGAAAAAGTTTCGGGGCGGTAGCTCAGTAGGGAGAGCGTCTGGTTTGCATCCAGAAGGTCGTGGGTTCAATTCCCTCTCGCTCCACCAGATTCGCTATCGTAGCTCAGTTGGTAGAGCAGCTGATTTGTAATCAGCAGGTCGTCAGTTCAAATCTGACCGATAGCTCCAGTTTATATTATGAATAAAAGACAAAAGAAAGCGTTAAAAGAATCAGTAGTCACGGTGTTTAGTGGTATGTTGATTAATTGGCCAGTATCAATAGTCTTCTTATATTTGTTCATTGATGTATTGAAATTAGGTATATTAGAAGCATCTGTATATATGACAATAGGATTTACAGCTGTTGCACTAATAAGAGTTTATATTATTAGATTATTTTTTGAAAAAAAGAATGAGAGGTGAAAAGTGATTTCAGAATACAATTACAAAAGACCACTTAAAGAATATTGCTATGAAGAAGGTGATTTCTTTGGTGGCGTTCAAAAACTTTATCAGTTTGATAATGGGAAAGGAGCTAGTGTTATTAAACATGAAGGGTCTTATGGTTATACTCAGAATAAATGGGAGTTAGCTGTTCTAGATGAAAGTGGAGAAATAGATTATTCTACAGAAATAACGAATGATGTTATTGGACATTTAGACTGGAAAGAAGTGTCTTCACTTCTCAGAAGGATACAGGCACTATGATTGATAAAGTAAAAGAACAATATAATATTTGTAAAATACATTGGAAAGAAATTATGGCGTTATCGTTTATGATGCATTTCATATTTGATTGGTTTATATTTGGATTGGGTGTTCTTTTAGGAATGCACATAGGACATTAATATGAAATTTGGACCAGAACATTACAGACCTCTTATCAAGGAGTTGACAATAAAAGAATCAGAAATAAATGGTTTGGGATTACACGCAACAGAAGATTTAAAGGCCGGTGTTTTTCTTGGAGTAACTCATGTATGGGAATCAAAAAGATGGGATTGGATAAGAACACCTCTTGGAGGATTTATAAATCATTCAGATAATCCTAATTGTTTTATTAATATGAACATACATTACCATGATGGTCAACAAAGAGAATTATATACAACTAAACCAATTAAAGCGGGTGAGGAATTAACAGTATTCTATACAGTAGGATATGACGATATCATAGAAGTATGAATGAAAAAAGAGAATTTGTAACTTATGTGAGAGTAGAAGATTTTACTAATGTACTCTATGCTGATATGGGCGTTACGGCCACTTTGTTTTTACTTTCAATCTTTTGGAAGGATCAGAGACTTTTGATGTTTGTGGGATTTTGTTTGTATGGGTTTTTTACATTAATGTGGCATTATTAAATTATGAGTAAAGGTTCAAAAAGAAGACCAGAGAAGCCAGGAGTCTATCAAGATAATTGGGAGAAAGTTTTTGGCAAACCTAAACCTAAAATAAAAGAAAGAAAGAAGACACCAAAACATGGTGTTACAAAAGTACATAGAGATAAAACAAAATATAATAGAAAGACATTTGATAGGCCAGAAAATGTTTATCAACCATTTAATGGTGGTAAGGGTGGATAAGGGCTTGACACTACAGCGTTCTGTAGTATAATAGATATATGAGTTTGAAAATAGATTATAAATTTAGTGAAGGTGAATTAGTTAAAGAGTTGGGTGAATACATAGACTCAACATATGGAAAAGAATTAGGCTCTCACTATAATCAAAATAAATTTCAAGCAACAGAATTTATAGTAGACGGTGGACATGGAGAAGGTTTCTGTATTGGTAACATTCTCAAGTATGCTCAACGCTATGGTAAAAAGGAAGGCTATAATCGTAAAGACTTATTGAAAGTTTTACATTATGGTATAATTGCACTTCATGTGCATGATCTTAATAATGGAGAAAGTGAAAATGAAATTAAGTAGCAACACACTTAATTTGTTGAATAATTTTTCAACAATAAATTCCGGTATTACAGTTAAGGCCGGTAATGAAATTACAACTGTATCAGCGATGAAAAATATCTTCGCGAAAGCAGTCGTAGATGAAACATTCGAACAAGAACATTCAATCTATGACTTATCTGAATATCTCGGAGCCGTATCATTGTTTGATACACCAGACTTTGAGTTCAATGGAGAATCAGTTAATGTAATAGAAGGTGATAATTCAGTCACTTATTATTACGCTGATCCACAAATGGTTATATCACCACAGAAAGATATAACAATGCCAGAGCCAGAAATCAGTTTTGATTTAGATGAAGAAGTATTGGGAAGTTTATTAAAAGCTTCTTCTGTATTATCTTTACCTGATATGGTATTGTCTAGTGATGGTACAACAGTTCAATTAACAGTCAAAGACAAAAAGAATTCTACATCTAATGTTTATAGTAGAGTAGTCGCTCAAGGGAATGGGTCTACATACGAAATGTTTTTAAGAATGGAGAACATCAAAGTTCTAGGTGGTAATTATACAGTCTTTGTATCATCAAAAGGAATAGCTCATTTTACTAATAGAGACATTGCAGTTGAATACTTCATAGCTCTAGAACCCGATTCAAATTATAATGAAGGGTAATAATGAAAGAAGATTTCCTTTGGGTTGAAAAATACAGACCTAGAAATATTAATGATTGTATTCTTCCAACAGAAACAAAAAAGATATTTCAAGATTTTGTAGACAATAAAGAAATTCCAAATCTGTTATTGTGTGGTACCGCTGGTGTTGGTAAAACAACTGTAGCGAAGGCACTATGTAATGAATTAGATGCAGACTTTGTAATGATCAATGGTTCAGAAGAAAGAAACATTGATACTCTAAGAGTTAAAATTAAACAGTTCGCATCAACAGTTTCACTAGGTGGTGGTCCAAAGATTGTAATATTAGATGAAGCCGATTATCTAAATCCTCAATCTACTCAACCTGCACTTAGAGGTTTTATAGAAGAATTTTCAAAGAATTGTAGATTCATCTTTACTTGTAATTATAAAAACAGAATCATTTCTCCATTACATTCAAGATGTAGTGTTGTTGATTTTACTATTGAATCAAGTCAGAAACCACAGATAGCTAATGGGATTTTTCTAAGAGTATTAGATATTCTTAGAGGAGAAAACATAGAATATAATGAACAAGTTGTTGTTCAATTAATTCAAAAGTTCTTTCCAGACTTTAGACGAGTTCTAAACGAATTACAGAAGTATTCCGCTTCTGGAAAAATTGATAGTGGAGTTCTAGCCAACTTAGATGATGAATCATTAAGTGAAGTTTTAGGTTTTATTCGTGATAAAGAATTCTCAAAAATGAGAAAATGGGTAGCGCTAAATATACATAATGATCCACAAGCAATATATAGAAAAATATATGACGCGTTGTTTACTAGAATGGAAAACAGTAGTATACCTCAGGCAATTATTATCTTGAGTGATTATACATACAAGTCAGCATTTGTAGCTGATCAAGAAGTTAACATGGTAGCATGTATGACTGAATTGATGATGGAGTGTAAATTAAATTGAAGTATCAAGTAATAAAGACATATGGTAATGAGACAGGTCATTCATGTGCATTTAGACAATGGAGAGCTGACTCTCATTGTAATCTAATTCATGGGTATGCATTAGGTTTTGAAATAACATTTGAATCAGAAACATTAGATGATAGAAATTGGGTTATTGATTTTGGAGATTTGGGTGTATTAAAAAGATATCTTAAAGATACTTTTGATCATACAACTGCAGTAGCAGTAGATGATCCAATGTTAGAACACTTCACTAATCTCAGAGATGAAGGTCTAATTGATCTTAGATTAATGGACAATGTAGGTTGTGAAGCTTTCGCAGAACTTGTTTACAATTTTTGTAAAGGCTTAGAAGATGATAGAGTTAAAATAAAATCAGTTCGTGTATTCGAACATGGAGCAAACAGTGCTGTATTCGGAAATTTTTAAAAGTATACAAGGTGAAGGACACTATACAGGAGTTCCTACTACCTGGTTAAGATTCTTTGGTTGTAATTTAGAATGTAATGGTTTCGGACAAGATGATCCAACAGACCCTTCTACATACAAATTACCATATAAAGATTTTGATTTAATTGAAGTCAAAAATGTAGAAGATTTACCTGTCTGGAAATATGGGTGTGATTCATCTTATTCTTGGAGTAAGAAATTCGCGAAGATACAAAAGAATGAAACAGAAGTAGAAGTCGCGAAGAAATTGTTTGATAATATGTATAATCAAAATACTCACATAGCCTTTACAGGTGGTGAGCCTTTAATGAAGGCTGCACAAAAGAAAACTGTAAAGATTTTAACAGAAATGGAACAACTTTGTATTGAAAAATTTGGTAAAAGATTTAAATACATTACTTGGGAAACAAATGGAACAAGGCCTTTAGAAACAGCATTATCAAATTATTTAATGCAATTTAAAGATCAAGTAGAATATTTCTTTTCAGTCAGTCCTAAGATGTTTAATACAAGTGGTGAAAAAGATGCAGTGTGTCCAGAGATAGTAAAAGAATATTATGATTTATCAGATGGTGTTGGACAATTAAAATTTGTATGTAATGGAAGTGATGCCTCTTGGAATGAGATTGAAGAATCAATAGTTAAGTTTAGAAAAGCAGGAGTTATGTATCCAATATGGATAATGCCTGTAGGAGCTACAGAAGAATCTCAAGATGAAGTAGCAAAAGATATTACACTTCAAACAATGGAAAGAGGATATAATGTATCTGCGAGAGTACATTGTTATATCTTTGGTAATCAAATAGGAACATGAAGATAGATAGAGATAAATTTTTACCAAAAGGTGATGAAAAACTTTTTAAGAAAGAAGAATGGATATCTTCTGATCAAATGGATTGTGAGAATAAAGTTTTAAATCTCCCATTATTACATGACGCGTTTGATAGAGTAACAATACAACATGAACCTATACAACATACAGCATTCTTATCGTTATGTACAGCGACTAGACCTTATTACCATAGTAAGAAGTGGGAGAAATATATTTATCATTTTAAAAATAAAGTTGATATGATTGTTGTATCTAATGGTGGGTTTATACCAGAATCTTTTTGGGAGAGTTGGCCATTTTTAAATTATGAAGCTGGTCCTCATGAAGATGATATCTTATATAAGAAAGTAATGTATAAAAGAATGCACAAATTCTTTAAAACAAACGCGTATAAGTATGTCATAGCCAATTTTAATCCACGACAGCGGAACTATGAACCTGCAGAACAATCATTAAGAGAACTAAAGGAAGAAGGTTACATTCAAGACTATGTTTTAACACCTAGTTCAGAGTTATATAAAAAAGCTCAACAAGACGGATTTAGAGGTCCTAATGGTGCTGGAGATATGTTTCCAGATTTACATAAATTTATTTTGAATGATATTATTAATGAAGTAGAAAAATTTGGGTATGATAAATCCAAATTTCCAAAAACAATATTTGACTTATGAAAATAGAAACAAAAAATATAGATGAAAATGTATTAGTAGTTTTATCTGGTGGACTAGATTCATCAGTAGCTACAATGATGTGCGTCAATCAATATGGGAATGAGAGAGTTCACGCTATCACTTTTGATTATAATCAGAAACAGAAATTAGAAATTGAGAGAGCCAAAGAACTAACAAACGAGTTAGGTATCAAACATACAATTCTTGATTTATCAGTATTGGGAGCTATCGCCGCACCTATGTCGGCCAATATTACAGGAACAGATGTTGACATGCCAAACATTAAAGAAGTTTTAGGGGATCCACAACCTGTAACTTATGTTCCGTTTAGAAATATGATTTTATTATCTTTGGCATTATCACATGCAGAGGTTCATGACTGTAAA
>MDTE01187639.1_pt1 | contig 12116 bp, 10 predicted proteins | sample 811231 | NCBI WGS metagenome assembly MDTE01 (sample SAMN05326651, study PRJNA326480) | marine metagenome | isolation source: seawater | place: Indian Ocean: Red Sea | collected 2010
GACCGGTGGTGAGACTTTTAAGCTTCATCATATCCCCAGCGGGATACTCAATTCCGATGTGAAGAATGTTGTCACAGCTGGAGTTGTATTGAACCCGGGTACGGTCATTGAGGAAATCGATGGCCTGTTGGAGCGTGGTGTGACGGTTGGCGACAATTTGATGTTGAGCGACCGAGCCCATGTCGTGATGCCATGGCATTTGGAGGAAGACCGAATATTAGACGGGGCTGCGATTGGTGGCGAAAGTATTGGCACGACGCTCCGAGGTATCGGGCCGTGTTATCGGGACAAGGCGGGACGCAGCATGGCTATCCGGTTGGGCGATATGTATCGACCCGGATTCCGTGAGAACGTGGATCGAATTGTGGCTGCCAAGAAAAAGATCTTGGGGCTCCAGAACGGTAGTTCGTCTGTATCCTTAGATGCCGACCAGATTTTTCACGAATACTCGCAATACGCGACGAGGCTTGAACCGTATGTGGATGACACAACGGCTTTTCTGCTTTCGGCCATGGAGTTGGGACAATTAGCTATTTTCGAAGGGGCGCAAGGTGCGTTGTTGGATTTGGATCACGGGACTTTTCCCTTCGTCACCAGCAGCAATAGTTCCGGGGTGGGCGTGAGTGCCGGATCGGGAGTACCGCCTCGATGGATCACCAAAATGATTGGTGTAGTCAAGGCTTATTGTACCCGTGTTGGTGGCGGACCGTTTCCAACCGAACAGGACAACGAAACGGGTCAGCACATCCGTGACGAGGGAAATGAATATGGTACGACCACAGGACGGCCACGCAGATGTGGTTGGTTTGATGCGGTAGCTGCACGGTATACAGCGAGACTGAGCGGCGTTGATGAACTCGCCATCATGATGTTGGATGTTCTTAGCAAGTTACCTGAGATATCCATCTGTGTTGCGTACGAATTAGATGGAGAACGCATCGATCAATTTCCAGGGCAGGTGGAAGACTTGCGACGCGTGAAACCGATTTTTGAAACGATGGAGGGTTGGGAGCGCGATGTTACTTCTGTGCGAAATGTCGACGACTTGCCCCATCAAGCTAGGGCCTATATCCATCGTCTGAGTGAGTTGGTAGGATGTCCGGTTGGAATTGTTTCGGTCGGACCGGACCGTCAACAGACTATGTTTTCCGAAGATTTTTCTGCTGTTGTGTCGTGATGTCTTTGCAGGATGTTCCTTCCGAACGTCGGCCGCAGCACATCGCCATCATTATGGATGGTAACGGGCGTTGGGCTGAACGCCAGGGTCTACCTCGCATTGAAGGCCATCGTCAGGGGGTGGCTACGGTGCGTCGTGTGGTTGAGGAAGGCACGCGGCTTGGGTTGGAGCAGGTGACTTTATATTGCTTGTCTAGTGAAAACTGGAAGCGACCCCAGCCTGAACTAGAATTCCTCATGCATCTGCTCGAGCAGTACATGATCGAGGAAAGGTCTTCGATCATGGAGCAGGATATTTCCGTACGTGTGATTGGCCGACGAGACGGAATACCTCACACGACCTTGTCCGAAATGGACAAGACGGTCGAGATGACGGCAGAAGCGACGGGGATGCGTCTCTGCCTGGCGATTAACTACGGTGCCCGCCGAGAACTGTTGGATGCCGTACGTGACTTTGCGCTTGATGTTCAGGCAGGGAAGGTGGACCCTCAGACGCTGACGGAGGAATCGTTTGCCGGTTACTTGTACACTCGCGAAATGCCAGATCCTGATTTGATGATCCGGACGGCCGGTGAGATGCGCGTCAGTAATTTTTTACTGTGGCAGATCAGTTACTCCGAGCTGTGGATAACGAATCGTTGCTGGCCGGAGTTTTCTACAGCAGATTTACACCAAGCGATTCGAGATTTTGCGGACCGCGACCGGCGGTATGGTGGATTAAACATAACGGAATGATTCGAACCGACCGCTAGTGCAGCACATGGGATACTCTTTCGGGTCTGGCCTTTAACGTAGGGAGTGATAGGCGTGCTTCGTTGGCGAGTCGTTTCGTCGTGTATGATTATTGCTGTGTTGGTCGTGGCCTGCTGGCTTGACTTTCATTATCACTTCCAGAGGCCGGGAATCTGGCTGTTGCCGATTTGTATCGTCATTTGTGCCTTGGCCACAACGGAACTCATCGAGCTGCTCTCTGCGAAATACGCTCGCTCTTCTTCACGCTGGGCGCATTTAGGTGTCATCGGAATCTATCTTCCCCCGATTGTCCCCATGTTGGTGAAAGGTTATCAGCCCGACGTCACGGAATTCCAGCTTCACTGGAGTGTGCTGGGAGTGGCCTTGGCGTTCGCTATAGCATTCGGTCGTGAGATGGTCGTGTATGAGCAGCCGGGGAACGTGATCACGCGTGTTGCCTTAACATTGTTCGCCATGATCTATGTAGGATTACTTGGTTGTTTTCTGGCAGCGCTGCGGACGTTTCAGGGAAATGAAATTGGCATGTTAGCCCTGCTATCGATGGTTTTCGTCGTCAAGCTTGCCGACGTCGGCGCATATACCGCAGGGCATCTTTTCGGTCGGCATAAACTTGCACCGACTCTCAGTCCGGGCAAGACGATCGAAGGATTGGTGGGGGGGCTGGTAGCGGGATGCCTAGGCGCCTGGTGGATGTTGCAGGTGGTGGCGGGATATCTTTTGGGGGCTCCACTTAATTCCGTGCCAGTTTGGAAGTGTCTGCTGTACGGTGCATTATTGACGTTGGCCGGACTCCTCGGCGATCTTTCTGAGTCTTTGATCAAACGTGATATGCAACGCAAAGATTCCAGCAGGCGTTTGCCGGGTTTCGGAGGGGTGCTGGATTTAACGGACTCGCTGGTTTTCGCTGCGCCGCTTGCTTTCGCATGTTGGCAATTCGGTTGGTTTACATAATAATTCTGATGCGGCGGCAGTGTGTTCAGCTAGTGAACCCACAGAGACCGGTTTACCACTTTCCATCTGGAATGCTGAGTCTGTGATTGCGTTGAGTTCTCGCGACCAGCAGGATACAAATCTGTCCCGCAATTCTGTTTGCAAACCCAGCTCTCATGGGACAGGTGGTGCTAAATATTATTGCGAAATACCGGTTGGCGGTGCACTGTTAAGTTGATCTAGGCGAACGATACAATTAACATGAAGACTTCACGTGGCCATGTTTTTTGCGCAGTTTTCCCATTGTGTTGAGGGGGGGCTTTGTGGGTGGGTCTGCCGATGGTACGTCATTCATTGAAATTTTCACTTTTGCTGTACGTTGGAGGTAGTTTCCATGCGTCTCAAATTGTTTGTACGGGCTCTGCGCATTGCGGCCGTCTGGACGGTCGTGTTCTTGATGTCAATTGATACTGCCTCGGCGTGTAAGCTTTTTTCGATACGTCGTTTTGTTTGCCCAGCGACGTACGCCTGTGCTCCATCTGACTGCTGCAGGATGAATGTTTGCTTCGTACCGGCACGATGCCCAAATGTCGTGTCCACAGGTGAAGATTCTTGTTGCGAAAGTAGTGTTTGTTCTGAAGAGGCTTCGGCGGATGTGGCGGGAAGTGAACAACCTGGCGAGATAACAGCTGAAGACAATTCGGTTCCGGTAGTTGTTGTAGACCCGCCCGCAGCAACTGAAGAAGCTGCTAGTTCTCCAATTAATGAATTGCTCGAAGAAGAGCCAGTCGATGAAGACGTGGATGCTATTGCGGACGATGTCACACTGGATGCGGTCGAACCAGTCGTGCTCGAAGAAGAATCTGCGGATGACGACCTCATTCTTGAAACGGAAGACGACAACGATGTGGAAGATGATCTGAACATCGTGAACGACACCGCTGAGGAGGAGGCTGTAGAGGAGGAGGCTGTAGAGGAGGAGACTGTAGAGGAGGAGACTGTAGAGGAGGAGGCCGTAGAGGACGCAGCTGATCTGGCCGATTTGTTCGACGATGCAGAGGCGGACCTGGAGGAGGATGCCGACGTGGCTGACGAAAACGGCACTTTGGACGACCTATTCGACGAAGGCGATGAGGATGCTGAAGAGGATACTGCTGCGGACGAAGAGGGTGCTTTGGATGCCCTGTTTGGCGATGCTGACGCAGAAGATGATACGAATGACGAAGAGGGTGCTCTGGACGACTTATTCGACGAAGTTGATGAGGATACGGAGGACGACGGTACCTTAGATGATTTGTTTGGCGATAGCGACGACTCAGAAGCTGACGAGGATACTGGCTTGGATAACTTGTTTGAGGACACTGATAATGTTGTGGAAGAGTCTGATGACGAGTTGTTCGACTCAGATGAGACGGATGCAGGCGAGTTTGAAGGCGAGGAAATGTCGGACGCGGATCAGAACAGTTCTGCTGACCTTGACGACGTCGACATTTTCGGTGAGGCCGATGCCGAAATAGAAGATGCGGATTTGTTTGAAGCGATTGAAGACGAAGATGCAGAAGGCGATGATATTCTGGAGGGGCTGTTTGAGGAACCGGAGGAGGAGTCAGCGGATGAGGAGGAAGAGGATGATTTGGACGAATTATTCAACCAAACGGATCCAGCCGATGAGACTCAGCAGCTGGTCGAAACGAACTCGGCCGCAAAAGAGGTCAGTCAGCGTGTGGTTGTCGTCGATGTGACTGGGCCGAAATCGGTGTCGATGCGTCGCTGGATCGACGATACCGGGCTCTATTCAACGATGGGGACACTGGTCGAGATTCGTAATGACGCGGTCAGGCTGTTGAAAGATAACGGGCGGCACACCACCGTGTCATGGGATCGATTAAGCGATCTGGATAAATCGTATGTCCATTCAGTCGCTTCGCTATTGGACCACCAAGATGTGACGCGTTTGGCCGAACGCTAGGAGCGGCCGTGTGGTCGCAGCTTCTGCAGGATATTACTGTGAGCCGATCTCATCAGGATCCTTCGCTGCGTTCAGAATGATATCCTCTAATGCTTCCGGGACTTGTTGTGCCAGTAGGTTATAGTTTGTGCTAGTGCCGGACGTTCCGTTTTGAAAAGCCACGATGTCGTTGTTCAGAAGCTCTGTGCCGGAACATCTTTGCTAATTGTTATTTCCTGTGATGATACTCATTAGTAAAGGCGAACTTGTCTTCCCCATGCGACTCTCGTAAACTAACGTATCCACGTCGAATTTACTTTTAGTTGTAGAACCAATGCCACCACACGACGAAGAAGAGATCTACCAAGAGCACGTTTTGGATCATTATGAAGATCCGTACCACAGAGGAATCTGTCCGAGTGCGACGCATGCGCACGAAGACGATAATCCGTTGTGTGGTGATGTAGTGCAAGTGGAGTTGCACATTAACGATGACACGATAGAGCAGGCTTGGTTCGACGGTGATGGTTGTTGCATCAGCCAGGCTTCAGCGTCGATGTTGATGGAGGAAATTGAAGGCAAGTCTGTTTCTGAGATACAGCAGTTTAACGCAGAGCAGATGCTCAGTTTGTTTCAGGCGCGGCTTACTCCTAACCGTCAAAAGTGCTGTTTGTTGTCTTGGCGAGTGGTGCAAGCTGCTCTCTTTTCACCGCTCGATAGCAACTAACCTAGATGCTTGTGTTTACAGACACTAGAGCAACTCGAACGATATGCCATGACGGATGCGACTACTGCTTTTGACCCCCAACGCTATCGAGCGGATTTTCCAATCTTGGCGACTCAAATTCGTGGGGATACGCCGCTCGTCTATCTGGATAATGCGGCCACCACACAGCGTCCACGGCAGGTGATTCAATCGCTGGTTGACGTTTACGAGAACCACTATGCCAATGTGCACCGCGGAGTGCACTGGTTGAGTGATCAAAGTACTGATTTGTATGAAGAGGCACGCGAGAAAGTACGTGATTTCATCCATGCGGTTCATTCTCATGAGGTCATTTTTACGACGGGAACTACTTCGGCGATTAATCTAGTAGCCCGCGGTTGGGGGGATCGGCACGTAGCCGAGGGGGATCAGATTCTTCTAAGCGTTATGGAACACCATTCTAATTTGGTTCCGTGGCAGCAGTTGGCGGAGCGACGCGGATGTGAAATCAAATATTTAGGGATCACCGACGATGGTTGCCTAGACTTGTCTCGCCTCAACGAATTGATCACTTCCAAAACCCGTATGGTAGCCGTTACGGCTGTTTCGAATGTCTTGGGGACGGTGAACCCACTGGAAACTTTGGTGCAAGCGGCGCGGGCCGTTGGCGCCCGAGTTCTCGTCGACGCAGCGCAGGCCGTTCCTCACGGAGCGATCGACGTACAGAAGTGGGATGTCGATTTCGTGGCATTTAGCGGGCACAAAATGCTGGCTCCGACGGGAGTCGGGATTTTATATGGGCGCGAAGAAGTCTTGGACGACATGGATCCGTTTCTCGGTGGTGGAAGCATGATACGACGCGTTAAGCTCGAAGGTTTCGAGTCAGCCGACCTGCCGGCCAAATTCGAGGCGGGGACGCCTCCGATTGTACCCGCGATTGGTTTGGGGGCTGGGATCGACTATTTGCGACAGGTAGGAATGTCGAATATTCAACGTCACGAGCGACAACTCGTGGAGCGAGCTCATCAAATGCTCGCCGACGTTGGGGGAATAGAAATTCTGGGCCCTGAGCCCTCGATGAAAGCAGGGATTGTTACCTTTAAGATGCGCGATATCCACGCTCACGATGTCGCACAGCTTTGTGACCGTCAAGGAGTTGCCATCCGGGCCGGGCATCACTGTGCGATGCCTTTACACCGTGAACTCGGAGTTAATGCAAGTAGTCGTGCGAGTTTCTATTTCTACAATACGGAATCAGAGGTGGATCAGTTAGGGGAAGCGCTCTTGCAAGCCAAACGAGTAATGCGGGTAAAATCGTAGTATCTCGAAAGAATGTTATTCTTGGTGTCCCTCTCGATAGTGTGATAGCATCTCTTCTGAGATGCGGTTTTCGAACACTCTGCCAAATTCGTCTAGGCTGCGGCGCTGCCCTACCGAGTGCCATGCACCAACTTCCTTGAGTTCAGGCATGATCTCGACGAGTTGATTGATCAAGCGTTCTGCTAATAGCTGAGTCGATGAAGACTTTGATTCCTCAAGGATGGCTGCAGCCGTTTTCATTAACCGTACTAGGCGAGCTCGTTCCATGACGGGTCGTGACAAAGGTGTTTCTGGATCCATCAGCAGATCTGAAACTGGGACTTCCAAAATGCGCTGCCAGGCGTATAGCTCTGAAAGAGTAAGGTCGCTATCGCACTGTTCTTGTTCGCGTACTTTTGTGGCATCCGTACCGAGCTGACGTGCGGCACAACGTACGGATACGCCTTGCTGTTGTCGAACTTCGGAAATTCGGTGGAGGATTCCATGATCGCGCGGTTCTGATGCGCCAGCTTGTGCATCTAAGCTTTTGACATGCACGATGTTAGACAAATGACCGTTCACAGGTTTATCCTGCGAATGGCTTAACGGAGATGGAGCGGAAGCCATGAGAAGTCTCCTCTACTGTTGTAAGGTCAGCCGCAAACAGATAGGCACTGAGCAAAAGTGGCCGGGTTGCAATTGCTCGCATACACTTGGAACGTCAAACGTGCGCGCCCAGTGCGCGCATCATAATGCCCCGGTGTTTGCCAATTCCAAACCTGAAATCAGCACCTGGCCCTCGTCGGTGCCTCACCCTATTCCACGGGCGACTGAGTAGGAGAATGACCTCCTGTTAATCGAGACTGCGACAGCCAGCCGATTCGAACCTGCCTAAAGTTCGAAGGCGGTGCTTGCCCTGGTGTCGGTCAATGTCGTGAGTTGGATAAGTCGAGTGATGTGGAAAAAATAATCGTAGGCGACTCACGACATCATGCAGAACTCGCTAACACGGTTCACGAAAGTAAACCAGTGACGGCATGGTATTATAACAAATTCTTTGAAACAAGTAGCTATATAGATTTCCCATTGGAAAACTCATCGGATATCTTTTGCAGAACCTTCTGGTGTGCGTCTTTTGAGATACAGCTGAAGCTTTCCTAAGCGACGTAACCAGCGATGCTTCAACAAGATAGCTCCCGTACTGTTTCTCCCGTGAGCACCTGCACGACTTAGAAAGAATCCCGAGACGAAAGCTTCTGCGGATTACCGCAGTAAAAGTCTTGGACACGTAGTACTTTACGAAAAACACAACTGCGAATTTTATGGTTTACGCAAGAGAGAAGATTTGGGCGCGCTCGAGCGATTCAATTGGCAGCCGTTTCGGCAACCATCCGTCGATAAGGACTAGCTTCACGTAAGCTGGCCAAACCGGAGATGAGCTCATGCGGCCCGTGTTCTTGACGTTATTTCGAGGCTATGCGTTCGATTCGGGTATGTTCAGCGGAGCCATTTTTGCTGGATTGCCTTCGTAGCTATCCGATTCTCCTTCCACCAGAACGATCTCTGCCGAGGCGCTGTTCATGCCTGTTCCAACTGCTGCACGGCTTCCCTTTTGTTCTGTGTGACGAATGAACCGAACCTGAGGGTACATGTGCGTCAGTTCATGACCGATTTCGTCCGTTCCGTCGGTCGACCCATCATCTACGATTAGTAACTCGAACTGGTGTGTCATTTCAGGGAGGACTTCGAGAACTCGAGACACCTGATCGGTTAAAGTGAGCTGTGCGTTACGGACTGGCATGACGACGGAAATAGACTTTTTCATGGAAAATTACTCTGGTGGTGTTCAATCTTCCTAACGGGAACCCCAACACAACTCACTAAAAACGGGGGAGATTGACCTGTTGGAAATGGCCAATGTGTCGACGTTCAAATCGACAGATTTCAACCTCCGTGTCATTAAATTGCTAGCACAGTAATGTCATCGGCAGCCAGTTCCACCGAACTATACTACGACGTGTCTACTTTCTCAGGCTTAAGCGAACCGTCGCGTTGATATGGCCATTGCGGGACCCTTGTCTGTTTTTCTGGATTTAATGCTTGACTGGGTCGCGCCAGGCAAATCGGACAGCAAGTCCCACTAGAATGAAGGTTCCACCGACTAAAGTCGAAGTCTCGGGCGGTTGATAAGCAGCATTTCGTCCCCAGGCGAGATACACAAATATCGGTAGCAGAATAGGTTCGAGAAGTCCGATGAAGGAAGCCTCATGTCCAGGTACAACTCGTAAAGCCCAAGAAAAGAGCACATAAGGTACGCCCAATTGAAAGATCCCGAAACCAGCCAAAACGGCGAATTGGTTGGCGGTGGGACAGTGATTCGAACCGAGGACGAATGGGGCCAAGACGCATGCCGTGACTAGGTGGCTGATCGTGATCAGCCACGTGGCATCCAATTCGCGCAGCCAACGCAGTGAGAGCACGATTCCTGCGTAGCTTATACCGGAGGCAAGTCCCAGCAATACGGCACTTGTGCGTTGTCCGCGTACTTCAAATGCCAGGATGGTGATCATTCCCACTCCGCCTAATGCCAGCATGAGCCAGTCTGATTTGACAACCTTTTCGTGTAACCACAGGATACCACCGAGAAATACCCAAACGGGTGCGGTACTTTGTAGCCAAATGGCAACAGAAGCTTCTCCTAGTGACATACAGCTCAGGTAAGTCAGGTTCATCAGGGCGAAGCAGGTGCACAAAGGTATCAATCGCCAATCCCAACGGATTTCGCGGACGAACGGTATGAGCACGATTCCGCCGAAAAGCGTCCTCCAAAATGCGAGTAACAGGCCTCGCGAACTGGGGTCCCATGCCGAAAACACAGGTGCTTTGGCAAAAAATCCACCGCTACTCCACATCAATACAGCGATGAGTACGACGAATCTTCCAGCTGTTATCGTTCGGGGAGCATGGCTTGTTGGCTGAAAAGAAAAATTCATACCTATTTTTTCGCAGGGAGTCCGGTGCGGGTCTATAGGACATTTTCTGGGATTGTTTTTTTGTCAATCCGAGGCCACCCGATTGACAATTGTTGCTCGTTGGTTGAGATTGTGGCCATGGCGACACATGGAAGAACGTCTTACGACTGTATTGTGATTGGTGGCGGACACAACGGATTGATCACGGCGGCCTATTTGGCCAAAGCCGGAAAATCTGTTTGTGTTTTGGAACGGCGCCATGTTCTGGGGGGATGCGCCACCACTGAAGAACTCTGGCCTGGATTCCGGATTTCTGTGGCAGCTTATGTGATAAGCTTGCTATTGCCCGAAGTGATTCGCGATTTGCGGTTGAAGCCCCACGGATTAAAGATCCTTCCACGGAATCCTTCCTCTTTTACACCGTTACTCGATGGGCGCAGTTTGCTGTTGGGCTCAGATATGGGTTCCAATCAGCGTGAAATCGCCAAATTTAGCGAACGTGATGCGGAAGCCTTTCCTAGGTACGAGGCATTGCTAGAACGAGTCGCTGCGGTCCTCGAGCCGACTCTCTGCAAGTCGGCACCAGATCCGTTACCTTTGCCCAAGGCGTGGCGAAAAATTGGCATGGGCAAGCGCATGCGCGACGCGAAGAAACTGTTTGATGCATACCAGGCCGTTTGCGGCTTGGAAGAAGATTTGCCGGAGGCCGTCGAATTACTCACTGGAGCCGCCCGGCCTATCCTGGACCGTTGGTTTGACGCCGAGGTGTTAAAAGCGACGTTGGCTACTGATGCGGTGATCGGTGCCTTTTCATCTATTTCCGCGCCAGGCACAGCTTATGTGTTATTGCATCACGTGATGGGCACGGCGGGTGGTGCACGAGGTGTCTGGGGTTATGTTCAGGGAGGGATGGGAGGCTTGGCGGATGCGTTGGAAGCAACCTGTGACGAGTTAAGAGTTGACATTCGCCGCGAAGCATCTGTCACGAAGATTCTCACCCGGCAAGGACGCGCCACCGGCGTTCTGTTGGAGAGCGGTACTCAGTTGAATGCGAACGTAGTAGCGTCCAGCGTCGATGCACATCTGACTTTTGAGAAGTTTCTGGATGTCGAGGACTTGCCAGAAGATTTTCGTAAAGGCATTTCGCGAATCGATTACAGTTCTGCGTCTGCGAAGATCAATGTCGCGCTTTCCGAACTTCCTCAATTCACCTGTGCTCGATCCTCCGGTATCGCTGCCCACCATCGAGGCACCATCCATCTTTCGCCCACGATGGATTACATCGAAAAAGCTTTTGATGATGCGAAATACGGTCGACCGAGTCGCGAACCGGTTTTGGAAATCACGTTGCCCAGCAGTGTCGACCCGACCATTGCACCAGAGGGCCAACATGTGATGTCCATGTTTGTGCAGTTTGCGCCCTACCATTTGGCCAATGGCGGTTGGGACGACATGAAAGAAGATTTTGGAGATCGTTGTATCAACTTATTGGCTCGCTACGCTCCCAATGTTCCAGATGCCATTTTACATCGTCAGGTACTGAGTCCTCTTGATTTGGAACGGACTTTTGGCTTGACCGGTGGAAACATTATGCAAGGCGCCATGAATGCTACGCAACTCTATTGTTTCCGGCCAACTCCGGGGTGGGCAGACCATCGCACGCCTGTGAGAGGCCTGTATTTGTGTGGTGCCGCCAGCCATCCTGGTGGTGGTGTCATGGGAGCGTGTGGAAAAAACGCGTCCGAAGAAATCCTCCGCGACATTGGTGGCTAGTTCAGATGTCTTGGGGTTTTCTGGTCAGGCGAGGCGGCTATTTTGGTCAAGGGTTTAAAGTTCAGAGAGCAAAAGTCCACGGGTGAAAGTCCACGGGTGTTTGTGTCCTGTATCTAACATCGAGCCACCACAATCGGCATGTATTTGTTACAGGATTCTAGACGAGATGGCGTATAAGAAGGCTTCTCAGAACGCATTAGCAGAAACGAACGATCCCCCTTCGAGTGGGGTTCAGGTATTTCGTCTAGCGTTGTTGGAAGATGGCGGATTCGGCCAATAGAATGACCGAAGCATCCTTGACGCGCACTTCATAGGACCAACGTGCCGTTTGGGGCAATTCTTTGCTCAGATGTGGCGGACAAATATGGACGTTGTGGGATGAATTCGAGGGTGAATCGTGTGTGGCTTGGAGCGGGATATTTAAGCTGTGTTGTCCAGAACTGTCTTCGTTATCAGACGTTGAATTTGGGACGGCAGGCTGTAATAGTCGATAGGTGCTGCCCAACACCGTTGGTGGTTCTTTCAACCGGCAGGCCAAATCGAAACGAATCGAATCCAC
>MDTE01083924.1_pt1 | contig 12114 bp, 12 predicted proteins | sample 811231 | NCBI WGS metagenome assembly MDTE01 (sample SAMN05326651, study PRJNA326480) | marine metagenome | isolation source: seawater | place: Indian Ocean: Red Sea | collected 2010
AAGGAACAATTAAAAAAGTATAAAAAACTTATTACTCGTCACACACTTTTACATGAACAAATTATAAATTTTTTTCAAGGCTTCAGACGTGATGCTCATCCAATGGCAATGATGGTAGGTGTTATGGGTGCGCTATCCTCTTTCTATCAGGATAGTTTAGATATAAATGATCCTCATCAAAGACAGGAAGCAACAAGAAGAATCGTTGCTAAATCATCAACAATTGGGGCAATGGCATACAAGTACTCAATCGGGCAATCATTTGTTTCACCAAAAAATAACTTATCTTTTGCTGAAAATTTTCTACATATGTGTTTTAGCAATACAGCTGAGGAATATAAGGTTTCTCCAATACTAGCTAAGGCAATGGATACAATATTTATACTACACGCTGATCACGAACAAAACGCCTCAACTTCAACTGTCCGTTTAGCTGGCTCATCTGGCGCTAATCCATTTGCTTGCATTGCAGCGGGAGTGTCTTCACTCTGGGGCCCTGCTCATGGCGGAGCTAATCAGGCTGCCTTAGAAATGCTAGAAACTATAGGTACTTCAAAAAATATAAAAAAATATATCAATAAAGCAAAAAACAAGAAAGATCCTTTCAAGTTAATGGGGTTTGGACACAGAGTTTATAAAAATTATGACCCTAGAGCAAAAATTTTAAAGAAAATTTGTACGAAAGTATTAAATCACGTTGGTATAAAAAATGATCCGATACTTAAACTAGCAATGGAACTCGAAAAAATAGCTTTAAATGATAAATACTTTATTGAAAAGAAGCTATATCCGAATGTAGATTTCTACTCAGGCATAATACTTAGGGCAATTGGCTTTCCTCCAGATATGTTTACTGTTATATTTTCAATCGCTCGAACAGCGGGATGGGCAGCTCAGTGGACTGAGATGACTGAAGATCCAATTCAAAAAATTGGCAGGCCAAGGCAACTTTATACGGGAAATAAAAAACTAAGGTACGGTATTAATAGATCAAAGAAAAACACTAGATAGATTATTTTAATACACTGTATATTTTTAAATCATAATCTCGAGCAAACCTAAGAAAGCTTTTTTTGTTGTGAACAATTGTAAATTTTGGATTAATGACAATTCCATTTAAATTTGCTTTTTTTATCAATCTTAGGGTTTTCAAACCAATTACTGGTAAATCTATAAGTTTACTTTGATTTTTTTTTGGAATTTTAGTTAACAAGCCAGCTTTATTTTCTAATTGGTTAAGTTTTTTTCTAATTGAAGAAACTCTTTTTAATAGACTATCAGTTCCTTCAGCGGCTTCAATAGCAATGATATACCCATTTATAGTCACTATTGCTTGTGCATTATCATATTTTGCTAAATCATTAAGCAACTTAATTGATTTATTTATATCAATCTTATCTTTAGATGATATTTGAATACTTAACTCATCTTTATTAAAAAAGAAGGATTCTGAAATATCTTTTGGCGAGATAATATTATAACCCTTGCTTGAGAATATTTCTAAAACGGTCGAAAGTATATTACCATCACCTTTTTTAAATGAATTAAAGAGTTTTGGCATATGCTTGTCAATTTCTCCATCCAATTTAAAGTTCGAAAAATTAGGTCTAGCGATTTTTCCTAAAAAAAGTATGTCTACAATTTTATGTTCATTTATAGTTTGTAAAATTTTCTTTAAATGGAATATTTCATAATTAAAAACGCCTTTTCGTTTTATTTTTTTATTATTATTTACATTAATAAAAATAGAGTTGTTTTTTATTTTCTTTATTTTTGTATAAAAAGATTTTGAAATTAAGTCATATCCACCGATTAAAGCTATTGGACGACTATTTTTCATATTTACATAGACCCCTGTAACTTTCATTTTTTAAAAATGAAAGTAATTTTTTTATTAAAATACTTTTCGTATTTGAAAAATTTTCACTTTCTTTAGAAATAGATACTCCAGAAAAAATATTTTGAACTGCATGCGAATATTCTTTTATTTGCTCTTTGGAGTAATTTGCTCTTTTAAGGCCAATTATGTTTATTCCTGTGATTTTTGCTCTATTTCCAATTGCTAAACTAAATGGTATAACATCATTTTCAACTGCTGACATGCCTCCAATCATTGATAAAGTGCCTATTTTGCAATATTGATGCACCGCTGATATACCTCCAATTACTGCTTTACTTTCAACGTATACATGTCCTCCTAGAGTTACTTGATTTGCAAAGATAACATCATCTTCAATAATGCAGTCATGAGCTATGTGAACGCCAACCATAAACAGAGATCCGTTACCAATTATAGTCTCCATATTATCCCCCTCAGTTCCCAAATTTGCATTACAATACTCTCTGAAGGTATTATTTTTTCCTATTATAAGCTTACTTTTCTCACCACGATATTTCAAATCCTGTGGGATTGATCCAATTGAACAGAATGAAAAAAATTCATTATTTTCACCAATGTCTGTATTTCCATCAATGTGTACTGATGATTTTATTGTGTTATTATCAGCTATTTTAACGTTATCACCAATCACAGAATAAGGGCCTATACTTACATTTTTACCAATAATCGCATTATCTGAGACGATAGCAGTTTTGTGAATTTTAGTCATTGTTTCGGTCCATTATCATCGCGCTCCAGATAGAATTACAAACTTTTTCACCTTTTTCATTTAATGATTCGCCTTTGAATCTCCATACTCTTCCTTTTGATCTAATTGCTTTAACATTAGCCATTATCTTTTCATTTGGAAATACAGGTTTTCTAAATTTAGTACTTTCTATATTCATTAAATAAACTATTTTATCAAATGTTTCATCTCTAATACTAAACGCAATTAAAGCTGCTGCTGTTTGCGCCATCATTTCAACAAGTATGACACCAGGAACAACTGGATGTCCCGGGAAGTGTCCGTTAAAAAAACTGTCTTTATTTGAAAATTTTTTTATTCCTGTTGCTTTATTAAGTTTTTCTATATTAATAAGTTCATCTAAATATAAGAAAGGCTCTCTATGAGGAATTAGCTCACTTATTTCTTTCAAGTCAATTCTATTTTTTTCCATAGATTTTTTTATAATTTTTTATAAATTTATATTGATTAATAGCTGGGTTTCCCATCACCTGTTCACCATCATCTATGCTATTGAACACACCACTTTTAGCGGCAATCCTTACATTATTTCCTATTTTTATATGGCCAGCAATACCCGCTTGACCCCCCGTTAACACGTTATTACCAACTCTAGCGCTACCTGCTATCCCGGTCATTGCTGCAAACGCACAGTTTTTACCAATTTCAACGTTATGAGCAACATGACACAAATTATCTAAATATGTATTATTACCAATTATAGTGTCACTAAAGCTTCCCCTATCTATTGTGCACCCAGAACCGATAGATACTTTTGATTGCAAAAGAACTCTTCCAGTGTGAAATATGTTTAGGTTATTATTTTTATTAATGTGAAAACCAAAACCTTTTTGCCCAATTGAAGTATTGCTTCCAATATAAATATCCTCTCCAAAAATAGAGTTTGAAATAGTCGTATTGGAGCCAATTTCTGTTCTATCGCCAATAATACAATTATGTTTTATTACTGTTCCATGATTGATCTTAACATTATTTCCGATAATCACACCATTTTCAATTACAACATTATTTCCTATTTCACAGTTTTTTCCTATTGAAGGTTTTTTTAAATTTATTTTTTCATTATCATTTAAATCCCTATAAAAAATATTAGATAAAATTGCAACTGACTTTTGTACATTTTCTACTATTATTATTTTCTGGTTCGAACTTAATTCTTTAATTTTATTTTTTGTACAAACTAAGCTAACTTTATTTAGAAGTTTATTTTTAATACTCTCATTATCATACAAGAATGTTAGAGAATTACTGTTAATACTATTAACACTTGCAAAATTATCGTATGTTTCTTCACCTGTTAAATTAACTACCCTACAATCTATTTTAGATTTGATTTGATTAATACTAATAGGACCTAATTTTTTGAAAAAACTAGGCAACATAAAAATTAATTTAAAGATACTTCTAAAGAAGGAAACTCTTTATCGAGATAATTAAGGGACTCTAAAGTAATATCCATATTTTCAGCATTCAATAATACAGAATTTTTTTCCAGCAGTACTGTTATGCCTTTTGAATTGGATATTTCCTCAAGTATTGGCTTTAATGCGTTTAAAACATTGTTTCTTGACTCGGCAACTAAATTGTCAATAGATAATAATTTTTCTTGTCTTGTAATATTGTAGTTTTGAACTTTTTTTTCATATTCCTTTCTTTTTTCTTCAAATGCTGCTGGAGCCATAATTGGCTGAGAATCAACAAGCTCATTTTGTTCATCAATAAGAGCTTGATCTGATATTTTAATTTCTTCCTCAATTGCTTTAGCAATATTTTCAATTTGAGTAGCTGCATCTTTTGCAGCTTTTGACTCTGAAAGGATGTAATTAAGATCTATAACGCCGACTACCGAATTTGGATATTCTGCATATAATGAGGTCGTACATATTTGAAAAAGAAGCAAAAACTTAATAATTATTTTATTCATTTTTATTATTTTTATTTAAAAGTTATAACCTATGTCAAAGTATAAATTGTCAGTAGTGTCTGTTGCTTCACTTTCCAAAATATGTGCATAAATTATATTTATTGGTCCTATAGTTGAGTCCCAATTAAAGTTAACACCCGTGGACGAACGCATCTCATGCTTATCGTTTATAGCAGAATATGCAGGATTTTCTAACCCCCAAACACTTCCAACATCAAGAAATATAGTGCTTGTGATGTCAAATGCATCAAAATTGAAATCAATATTTGTTTCAAGAGATGTCAAATAAAAATATTGGCCTCCTGTGTATGAATTTCCAGTTCTTGGTCCGATCTTACTTGACTTGAATCCTCTCAGAAGCTTTCCACCTAATTTAAAATTTGAGGATAAAGGGGCATATTTGTCATTATAACCATTTAAATTACCAGCTTGAAATTTAAATGATCCTATTAATTCATCGCTTAACCTTCTGTATATTCCATAATCTAGTTTATTTTTTATAAAATAACTATCACCGCCTAGTCCTGCTATATCCTGATCAATTTTAAATAAAAAACCCTGAGACGGCTTATAGCGACTATTTCTTCTATCGAATCTCAGAGAGTAACCAATTGTTGAAATAGTATCGGTCCCGGCAAGGAGCCTTTCATAGTTTGTTGCATTTGAATCTGCTTTTATTTTTGATGTAAAGAGAGAATATCTTGTATCTAAATATAAATTTGAAGCTATTGGAAATTTAGCGCTTACTCCAATACCAACTTCTTCTGTTTCATAATTAACTGATGACGGATCATAAAAATTACTGTACAGACTTCCTGTTAACGCTAATGACTTATTATTAAAATATGGCTCTGTGAATGCAATATCATAAGTATTTCTTGTATCAGAAAAACTAGACATAAAGTTTACTTTCTGTCCTTTTCCAAGAAAGTTATTTTCTTTTAAACCAAGATTTAATGATGCTGCGGTTGAACTGGAATAGCCTGCTCCCAAAGAAGCTTCTCCTGTATTTTTTTCTTCAACTATAATTTCTAGATTTAATTTATCTTCATACTCAGTTCTCAATTCCTTAATTTCTACATCGGAAAAAAAATCTAACGCCCTTATAGAATCCTTTGAATAATTAATGGCAAATTTATTAAACGCATCACCTTCCGATAGCGAAAATTCTCTTCTAATTACCTTATCAATAGTTCTTGTATTGCCAATAATATCTATCTGATTAACATAAACACGACGTCCTTCATCAATTTCAAAATTAATATTTACTACATTTTTATCAGGATTAACATTACGTATAGGATCGATTTGAATAAATGAATATCCGCTCAATTCTGCTGTGTTTTTAATTAATTCGATCGACTCATTAATTTTGCTAGCATCATAAATATCGTCAATTTTTAATGGCAATGATTCTTTTATAATGGCAGAATTCATTTTTTCTAATTTTGATGTAACTTCAATCTCGCCAAAAGAATATTTTTCTCCTTCATCAACAGTTAATATAATTTCAAATTCATTCTGATTTAATGACAATTGTGCAATTGATGAGGTAAAATAAAATTCAGGATATCCATTATTATTATAAAATTCTGTTATAAGTTGTTTATCGTATTCTAATTTATCTGGATCATATCTATCTGCTGAAGATAAAAAACGCAGTAATGTTTTTTCTTTTGTTTTCATAATCGACTTGATTTTAGAAGAATTAAAAACTTTATTGCCAATTATTATAATTTTAGAAACTTCAACAATATCAGACTCATTAATTTCATAAGTTAAATTTATTCTATTATTATCGAGCAATTCAACTTTTGGCACAATTTCTGTCGATAGTCTTCCCGATCTTTGGTATAAAGATAACATTCTTTCTGTATCTTTCTTTACCCTACTCCTAGAATAAACAGATCTTTCTTTTAAAGAAATTTCGATAATTAAATCTTCATCTTTAATTTTACTATTGCCTGAGAATTTTACTAAATTTATTGTGGGATTTTCCTTAACGTCGATTTGTAAAATATTATTTTCGAAAGTAATTTCGATGTTTGCAAAAAGATTAGTTTCAAAAAGTTTTTTTAAGATTATGTTTCCTGCTTCTTCTGTATAAAAATCGCCTATTTTAATATTTGAATAAGAAATAACAGTCTCAACATCAATTCTCTGATTTCCTTCTACATTTATAATATTTATTTTATTAGTATCACTGAATGCAATACTACTTGTTAAAATACAACTAATAACAACTAAAATTAATTTTTTTAGAATGTTGTTAAACATATATTTACTAATTACCGATATATAGATTTTTATCAATCCAATTATTTACATTTTTTATATCAATTAGCTTAGGATTTGTATTGTTAGAATTTTTATTGAAAAACCTCTCTAAATTTATTTCATTTAAATAAACAATGTCAATAAAACTAATTTGTTTTCTTAAAAATAAATTAACCAGTAATTCATTTAAATAATTAAAAATATGAGGAGCCAGTCCTCCCATTCTCATAACCTCAGCTCCAATCCTCATAGCTGGAAACTTTTTTTCATCCATCGGAATGAATTCAAGCTCTAATTTTTTCTTGAAATCGATCTTATCGATTACTGGTATATGATTATTAAAATCAAAAAAAACTGACGATATAGGTATTCTCATATCTGGCTTATTTAAAATTGCATTACTTATTCCATTCTTATAGTTAATTATTGCATGAACAATTGCTTGAGGGTGAATAATCGCTTCAATTTCACTATCATTCAAATTAAATAAATATTTGGCCTCTATTTTCTCTAGTGCCTTATTCATCATTGTTGCTGAGTCTATGGATATTTTTTTTCCCATACTCCATACGGGGTGCTTTATAGCCTGATTAATTGTTATATTTTTTAATTGCCTTTGAGTATATTTTAAAAAGGGACCCCCAGTTGCAGTAATTGTTATCGACTTAAATTTACACAAATTTTGATTTAGAAGATGGTAAATGGAATTATGTTCAGAATCCAGTGGAACTATGTCTGTGTTATATTTTTTTGATAATGTGTTAAATTTCTTACCAAGAGTAATAATTATCTCTTTATTTGCCATTCCAATTTTTTTTCCGTTTTTTAAAATTTTTAAAAGGAGGTCAATGGAAGAAAGGCCACTTATTGCGAAAATAATTACATCGGTTTTTTTTGAAATTAAATGATGAAAATTTGATAAATCATTATATGTTTCATATTTATTAAAATCATATTTTCGTCTTGTATTAATATTTTTTTCATTAAAGCCAATTTTTTTAACATTAAAGGATTTAGCGATTTTCATTAATTTGTTCAAATTATTGTTACATGTAATTCCCTCCAAATTTATTGATTTCCGATTTTTATTAATAATAAATAACGTAGACTCCCCAATTTTACCTGTTGCTCCAAATATAATGGTATTTATTTTTTTCATATTATTAGATTAAAAAAGCCTAAAATAAAAAAAACCATTGTGAAAGAGTCAAATCTATCTAATAGTCCTCCATGCCCAGGCATTATTTTTCCTGAGTCTTTAACAGATGCGAGTCTTTTAATAATTGAGGCTAATGTGTCTCCTAAAAAAGACAAAATAATTATAACTATAGTAAACATAATTGAGAATTTAATAGAATTATCAAATAAATACGACTGCATTTGAATTATAACTAATGTGAAAACAACTCCACTAATAAGTCCACTTACTGTTTTTCCTGAGCTAATATTTGGCATTAATTTTGACCCGCCAAATATTCTTCCACCAATAAATGAAAAAGTATCAAATAACCAAATTGTAAATACAATAAGTATCAGAAAAAACACAGGATATTTTTCAGTGATTAACAAAAATAAGAATGAGAAAAATGAGAGTATTATTAAAGTTAGATAGATATTTAAAAAATTATTTTTATTCACCTTAATTTTAATATATTCAATTTCAAAAACTATTATTGACGTAAATAATAGATAAATTACCACAGACAAATAATTACTTAATATTATCGGTAAAATAGCAATTGGGATAAATACCAAAACCGAAATTAATCGGTAATATAATTCTTTATTAAAAAAATTATTCATTTATTTACCCATTTTACGTTTTCTTTTCATATAATTATCAATAGCGTGATTCAAATTACTCGCTTTGAAGTCAGGCCATAGAATTTTGGTAAAATATAATTCTGCATAAGCGCTTTGCCATAACATGAAGTTACTTAGCCTCATTTCACCTCCAGTTCTTATTATTAGATCTGGATCATTTGAGTCAGGTACATAAAGATATTTTCTAAAATTCTTACTTGGTTTCTTGAGTTTTTTTATCTGATCAAAAGCATCAGCTATCTCTTGTCTTGAGCCATAATTAAATAATAAATTAACTATTGTTCCATCATTATTTTTGTTTTTAATTGTTACTTCATCAATAATTTTAAGTAATTTTTTTGATAATCTTTTTCTGCTTCCATAATGCCTAATCTGTAGATTATTATCATCCGCTTTTTTTTTAAACTGATCGTAGAATACTTCAATTAACTTAAATAGATTATTAATTTCATTTGGTTTTCTATTCCAATTTTCTGTAGAAAAAACATAAAATGAAATTTCACTTAATTTATATTTTAAACTATTTAGGTTTTCACAAATTTGAATACAATTCCTTATACCATATTCATGACCAACTTTTCTTGAAAAGTTATTCTTTTTGGCCCATCTACCATTCCCGTCCATAATTATAGCAACATGCTTTATTCTCTTTTTTGGAAAAATAGATGATTTCACTTAAAGTTATATATTTTTTAAGTCTTCTTCTTTTTGTTTTAGAATTTCTTCTATAATTTTAATTTTATCCGCTGAGATCTTGTCTACGATTTCTTGACACTTCTTTGACTCGTCCTTACCTATTTCTTTATCCTTTTCTAATTTCTTTATCTGCTCAATACCATCTCTTCTAATGTTCCTTATTGCAATCTTTGTATTCTCAGATATTTTTCCTGCCATTTTTAAAAATTCATTTCTTCTCTCTTCTGTAAGTTGGGGAAGAGGAAGTCTAATTAAATTGCCCTCAATCATTGGGTTTATTCCTAAATCAGATTCCCTTAATGCCTTATCTACAAGAGTCATGTTTGAATTATCCCATACATCAATATTTATTGTCCGAGCATCTGGAGTAGTTATATTTCCAACTTGGTTTATACTCATTTTTTGACCGTAAGCTTCAACTTTAATAGAGTCCAACATGTTTGGTGATGCTCTTCCAGCTCTTATACCCTGCATATCTGATCTGTGTGATTGTATTGAAGAAGTCATTCTACTTTCGATATCGTTTTTAATCTGTTCAAACATTACCTAATCTCAGAATATTTTTCAGTATTATTATATACTTTTTTAAAGCAATTATTTGTTAAAATTGAAAATATTTTTACCGGTATATCGTTATCTCTAGCAATACTTACAGCAGCACTATCTAAAACTTTGAGATTATTTGACAAATAAGACTTGTATGAAATTTTTGTAAGTCTTTTTGCATCTTTATATTTTTTTGGATCTTTATTATAAATTCCATCTACTTGTGTTGCTTTATATATAGATCTACATTCAAGTTCAGCTGCCCTTAGTGCAGACGCAGTATCTGTTGAAAAGTATGGATTACCAGTGCCTGCGGCACATATTACTAACCTGTCTTTTTCCATATGCCTGATTGCTCTTCTTCTTATGTATGTTTCACAAATAGACTGAATTGGAAAAGCTGACATTACTCTGGTTTCTACATTTAATTTTTCTAGTGAATTTTGCAATGCAAGACTATTCATAACTGTTGCAAGCATACCCATATAATCTGCATTAGCTCTATCCATGCCTTTAGCTGAAGCTGCTAATCCTCTAAATATATTTCCTCCTCCAATAACAACACAAATTTGTATATTTAAATTTTTTAATGATAGTAAATCGCCGGCAATTCTGTTTACTGTATTTAATTCAATACCATATTTTTTCTTACCCATTAAAGACTCACCAGATATTTTTATTAATATCCGGTTTAATCTTCTTTTTGGCATTACTGTGATCCTATTTCGAATCTAACAAATTGACTAACAGAAATTTCGCAACTTAATTCTTTTTGACTTTGGGTAATATATTGATCTACAGTAATTGTAGGATCCATCACAAATTTTTGACCTAAAAGAGTATTTTCATCGATGAACTTTTTTAATTTTCCTTCCATCATTTTATCTAAGATATTATCAGGCTTTCCAGTATCTTTGAGTTGTCGCATAATAATTTCTTTTTCAGACTCTATTAAACTAATATCAAGATCATTTTCAGCAATTGACTTCGGATTAAGAGCTGCAATATGCATACACAAATTTTTACCAATTTCTGATAATTTATTATTTTCGGAGCCTAAATTAACTAATACACCAATTTTACCCATACCGTCAGTAACACTATTATGAATATATGAATAAATGTTGCCACTTAAAAATGTTGACCTTCTTAAAACTATATTTTCACCAATCTTACCAACTGCAGCATTAATAAGCTCTATTACATTTTGATTGCTCTCTAATTTTGTATCATTATCCAAGATGGAAATTTCTAAAACTGAATTAACAAGTTTGTGAAATTCGGTATTTCTTGAGACAAAATCTGTTTCTGAATTAATTTCTATCATTACCGCCTTGTCGTTATTAACTTTTATTCCTATAAGACCTTCGTTTGCATCCCTGCCAGATTTTCTTTCAGCTTTTGCAATACCTTTTTCTCTTAATATTTTAAATGCTTTTTCTATATCTCCATTGCTGTCTGATAAAGCAGATTTACATTCCATCATGCCAGCTCCAGACATTTTTCTTAATTCTTGGACTTCCTTTGCACTAATTTCCATTTTTAATTTCCTTAATACTTTTATCTTCTTCTACTGAGACTTCTTCTTTGATATTAGATTTATCTTCAAAATCTATTTGTTTATAAGAAAAATTAATTGTTTCTCTTATAAGTTTGCAATAAAGATCAATTGACCTTCTAGAATCATCATTTCCAGGAATAGGGTAATCAATTTTGTCAGGATCGCAGTTAGTATCGACAATTCCAATAATGGGAATATTTAATAAATTAGCTTCAGAAACTGCAATATGTTCTAATCTCGTATCTATAATGAATACTAAGTCTGGGGATTTTTTCATTTCACTTATTCCACTTAGTGATCTAACAAGCTTGTTATGCTGATTTGTAATCTTTAAAATCTCTTTTTTTGTAAATTCATTATTAGGATTGGACTTCAAAATCTCTAACTCTTTCATTTTTTTGATTGACTTAGCAATTGTCGACCAATTTGTAAGCATGCCACCTAGCCATCGATGATTAACATAGTACTGATTAGTTTCAGTGGCTAAATTAGCTATCTTACTAGATGCTTGTTTTTTTGTAGCTACAAATAGGATTTTTCCACCTTTTGAGACTACATTATTAATTACATTTAAGGCTTCAGTTAACATGTGCACAGTGTAATTTAGATTAATAATGTGTATATTTTCTCTTGTGCTA
>MDTE01183820.1_pt1 | contig 12114 bp, 7 predicted proteins | sample 811231 | NCBI WGS metagenome assembly MDTE01 (sample SAMN05326651, study PRJNA326480) | marine metagenome | isolation source: seawater | place: Indian Ocean: Red Sea | collected 2010
AACCCCAGGTTCAATTGTCTCACCATAATCATATTCGCCATTTTCATTGCCATCAACGTAATCAGGAATACCATTTGAGTTTAAATCATCATAGTCATCGCTATCGCCATCATTATCAAAGCCGTCTGCAATTGCCCCTCGCACTGCGTCAGACCACGATGAATCTAAAGGGTTCCCAAATCGTTTTCCATTATCTGTGGCAAACTTATCATAGGCTTCGCCATCATCATACCAAGTGTTATCATTTCGATCATTAAACTTATAAGGAGATCCAGATTCGCCATTACCATTATTATCAATCCTATCTTTAAGGTTTTTATCTGAGAGAATTGTGCCTCTTGTATCTGGTAGAGTTAAAAAATAGTCAACTCCCCAAACAAAGCGAAAGTCCCCACCGCGTTTTTCAATAACGTGTTGTAGTTGGGCGCTAAATTTCTTGGATCGATCATAAATAATACTTCCAGTTGCTAGGTTTCTAGTAGGGCGGGTTGGGTCACCAGAATAGCTTGAGTTTAAATAAGTTTGGAAGAAAAAGTTTTTATAGCGTGCTTTTCCTTGGTAATAGCGATATATCCAGCCATCGGCCAGGTATCTGGCAATCCCTGTAATATTGATATTTCTGGCCCAGGCAAATCCATGTGAAAAACTCATTGTTAGATCGGAGCTTGGCTCCCAATCTAGGCGTAAATCATATCGATAATTACGAACATTAAAATCGGGATAATCAGCGATCCCATCGTCGTTTGCGTCATCATATATACTGCTGAGTCCACCATAGTTGATTGCAAAGTCTCTTTCATCAAATTCATCCACGCCATTTTCACCAGGGCTTGGCATACCATCATTATCTGTGTCGTTATTACCAAAAACATCCCAGGTGTTGTTTCCGTTAAGATTTGTAAAGACTTCGCGATCCCAAACCCCATTATTTTCACCAAAATCAGGAGCAATATCTCCTTCATCATCGTAATCCCCATCATCGTTATTGTCTTGAGCTGGGACCCCATCAATTCCAAAGTCTAATAAAACTGAATCACCCCATTCAAAAATTAACCAATTCTCTCCAAAATCTTCATCGTAGACTCCGTTTTCATTTAAATCTGTAAAGGGCTCCCATGGGATATCATATGCATTTCCGAGGTCATCTTTATAAATACCCCAGTCACCATCATCGTCTTGCCCGTTTGTCCCCCAGTTATCATTGTACACTCCATTTCCATTTGAGTCAAATACAAGGTTTCCATTTGAATCATATTTATAACTACCAAAACCAAATTTGTGCAGGGGGTCAATAATAGTGTAAGAAGTGCGCATTGAGTCAACAAATCCATCGCCATCTACATCTACATGTGAATAGAAAGGAGTACTCTCTTCTGTTAATCTAGAAATATCGACGTTTGAACCAAATCTATCCAACCATGCAGTTCCCAGTTCATCGTTTTCATCAATATACCCATCTCCATCATTATCAATTCCGTCGACAAAAGCTTCGGCATCATCGTCAAATCCAATATCAATAGACTCATCTACAACGCCATCGCCATTGTTGTCTATCCCATCTGCATAATAAAGACCGATTTTATCATCAGTGACAAACCACAAAACCATTCCATTGGATAAAGTATAACGATTAAAAAGATCACCAGAAGCCTCGTCTACCATTTCTTGGGTAATAATAGGGGAGCCAGACTCACCGCCACTTAAAGAAATTCCATCTGCCATTGGTAGCCCAACCCAAGATTCATTTGCTCCATCTACATACGGGATCATTGTTTCATGAAACAACGGATTTTTATCCCGCTCCCTAGAAGGGTTTCCTCCCTGGTCTATTTTATCATGTAATAAATTTGGCCTACCGATAAACGCAGGATCATGGCCTTCGTATTCGTCTTCGTTGATGTGGGTCCAGTCTTGACCAGATAGCGCCACACCAGAAACCTTAAAACCTACATTGCCAAATTTGTGTGCAGTTCTAAATGTCATCTTTTTCAAGAGATCGGTATTTGTTTGACTTAATAAACCTCCTTGTACATTAATACTGGTCCCCGTAGTCCTAAGTGGAGACGATGTAACAATATTTAAAACACCACTATGGGCGTTTGGGCCATAAAGAGCAGAAGAAGGGCCGAGAACAACTTCTATTTGTTCTACATCTTCAAATGAAACGGGTATAACGTTATATGCAGTTAATCTTAGAGATGGAACATTTGCCATGCGGCCATCAGTCAGTGTTAATAATCGAGAGCTAAATGATGAGTTGAAGCCTCTTGCTGTCATGTTATAGCTATCGATTCCTGACTGTGTGAAGTCTATGCCTTTTGTACCTTTTAAATAATCGCCAAGGTTTGTATTGCTCTCTCGTCTAATTTCAGCTTTTGATATTACTGAAATCGCAGCCGGCGCATCTTCTACGCGCTCTCTTCTTCTAGATGCTGTGACAACATATGTTTCAAGTTTTATTGCTTCAGGATCCATAACAAGATCAGTTGATGTTGTAGAACCAGCATCAATAGAAATGGGAGTCTTTAATGTTTTATACCCCATATATGAAACGATAATTGTATAATCTCCAGGCTCTATTTGTTGGATGCTATATCGACCATCAGAGTTTGTAGCAGCACCTTGTGAAGTACCTTCGAGCAATACGTTTGCACCAATCAGCGGGTTTTTGGTTTGAGAATCAATTACAGTTCCACTGACAGATGCTTTTTGGGCCTTTAGTACAAAGACACTAAAGAAGAGTATTGAAAATATATGTTTATACATTGAAATAAGCCTACGCTAAATAGCCCCGATAAACGAGGCTATTTAGTGTAGATGTTTGGAAAGTTTTTATGTTATTTCAACAATAACATTTTTCCTTGTTCAAAACGATCGTCAGATTCGACTTTATAGTAGTAAACACCACTAGGGACACTGTTGTTTCTAGAGTCCCGACCGTTCCAAGTAATATTATAGGTTCCAGCAGTAAGTTGACCGTCATATGTTACTGCAACTTTCTGTCCTAAAATAGAATAGATAGTTACTTTAACATGAGAATCTCTTTCAGTTGCAAACCTGATTTTAGTTTCTGGGTTAAAAGGATTTGGATAGTTTCCAAGAAGCTCAAATTTATTGGCAACTGGAACATCTTCATCTAAGTCAGCGCTGCTAGTTTCAGCCCAAAAAGTTTGTACACGCTGAGTTGTATTGTCAGGAATACAGTTGTTGTCAATTTCAAAAACTAGCCTACCCATCATATCGTAATCATTATAATCAAAGCCAGAATCATCTACATAACAATCAGGGCATGCTTGCGTTAGGGCAAGAAGAGTCATTGTTGGACCAGCTTCAAGGTATGCATTACAGGCATCTCCGCCTCCGGCTGTTGCACATGCAATATAGTCTGCATATATCGCACTAGAAACACTAGCGGCAACACTTTCTGAAGTATCTGAACTAACATAGATAGATGCAACAGAGTCTGCAGCTGCGTTGAGGGCAACATCTAAACTCACACCGGCACCAAGCCAGGTTTCTAGGACGCCTGAAAATGTACCGCTGGCTTCCATGAAATTATATGTGAAAAAATAACCGGTAGCAGCAAGAGGCTCATCTCCGTCAAACCATTCTCCATTTGCGCCCGCAGGGTCAAATATATATCCATGGTTTGCTGCCACTGTACCGATAGCTAGGGTATCACCAGTTGCAGGGTCAACCGTAAAAGTTCCTGAGTTGTTTGGATCAATTGGATGCCCTTCTCCACCGAGCATTGGGAAACTAATAGGGTTTTCACCATAATAGCCATCGCCTGTCCAGCCTAATGAATTCCAAAGATCGTTTTCATAGTAATATAAGTAGCCTTCTATATTGTCAATAGTTACGGTATCAGCAGGAGACACAGGAACTCCTGTAAACCCATTTAGCTGACCCGCATCATTGACCCCAAGGCCGCTTGAGACACCATCATGTGCCTCCCAGTAAATTTCTAAACCAACAGGCATTGTCTGTGCTTCGTCAGCATACTCTAGAGTAACCATCCCCCAGTTTTCCATAGGGGTTCCTACTCCATAGTCTTCTCCAAGGGTTCCACCCACAAGATCCGCTGGGCTAAACTGAGCAAAAACGGATGAAAGAGAAATTCCCCAGCCCATAGAGTATTTTAAGGGGTTGTCAGGATGTGTATAGCCAGAACCCCCAACCCAAGTTCCATCTTCACTAACATTAGGAACGGTAGCAAATGTTGAGCAGTTTTCTGTTTCAGTTGTAGGGTAGGTGCTTCCATCATTAATGGTAAATGTACCGTTATCATTGAGGTTTACATTCATTGCAACACCAAATGCTGCTAAGTATGTGGGGTTGACTAGAGGCACTAATGCAACGGCTATTGTATCTCCAACTGCATATTCTTTTAGTGTATATGTAAAGCCTTGTCCGGCGGCAGCGGCAGCAGAACTCGGCCATGATGCTGTAACAGCATAAGAACCGCTTGCTGTATCTTCTGGGCTGTCAAACTCACGAACTTCATAGGTGTATTCCACTATCGCGGCATTACACTCCCAATTTCCTTCTATCGTTTGTGCGTATAAAGAAAAGGATGTAATGATCATTAGTGGTAAAAATATTTTTAACAATGTTTTCATATTTAATGGCTCCATTTTGATCTATTAATAATATAACATGCCGTAGGAATTACGACCTTGTTGCGTCTAAAACTAAAACAAGATTAACATAGAATCAAAGAATTTTCCTGATTTAGGTTTTGGCTACAATAATACAAAGAAAACCCTAGTTATACTGTATTTAAATATCAGATTTTTTTGTAACATTCATCGCCTATAAAACCTTTTTGATAGTGGACAGTACACAAAAATTTCAAATATTGATTGTTGCAATAGTAGTTATTTTAGTAATAATTAAACGCGGAGAATCAGACTCCGTTAATGACGCCTACTATAACAATACACTTATTGAAGCTGGTGAAGATCATTTAACGAATATTCGTCAGTTAACATTTTCTGGTGAAAATGCTGAAGCATATTTTTCTGCAGACGGAGAGAGTCTTATTTTTCAAGGCCATGACGGCGATACTCTCTGTGACCAAATTTATATTATGGATATAAAGTCGAGAGAAACTAGACTAGTTTCAACGGGTAATGGGGTTACGACCTGTAGTTATTTTCAATATCCAAATTGTGAAAAAATAATTTATGCATCCACGCATTTGGGAAATAAAAAATGCCCAGAAAAACCAGACTACAGCAGAGGCTATGTCTGGAAACTATATCCAGACTATGATATTTTTAGGTCTAATATTGATGGTACAAATCTAGAGCAGCTCACCACAGATTCAAATTATGATGCGGAAGCTACAGTTGCATTTGATGGAAGTAAAATAATCTATACTTCTATGGCGAGTGGAGATTTAGATATTTGGACTATGAATGTTAATGGCACCGAAAAAAAACAACTAACCACTAGGCTTGGCTATGATGGTGGTGCGTTTTTTAATGCACAGTCCAATAAAATTGTATGGAGGGTATATCACCCAATAACGCCGAAAGAGATTGCTGATTATAAATCGTTGCTTGCTAGTAACTCTATTCGCCCGATGGCTCTTCAAATATGGACCATGAATTCTGATGGATCTAATAAAAAACAAATTACAAATAATGGTTCAGCTAATTTTGGACCGTACTTTTTCCCTAGTGGAAATCGGATTATATTTTCATCTAACTTACATGACCCAAAAGGTCGTGATTTCGATTTATATGCAATTAATGATGATGGAACAAATTTAGAACGCATAACTTATTTTGAAGGGTTTGATGGGTTCCCAATGTTTAGCCCAAATGGTAAGTATCTTGTTTTTGCATCTAATCGTAATCAGAAAAAAAGAGGGGACACGAACCTATTTATATGTGAATGGAAAAATTAATGAAAAAAACTTTTATATCGATATTCTTTTTTTGCCAGGTATTTACTCAAAGTTCTCTTGATAAAGATCTTGCGTTTCAAATGGTTTCAATTAACCTCAAAGAAAGTAAGGTTCCAGAAGCCTTTATACGTGAGGCTTTTACCCATGATAAGATTGAGATACATTCAATTATTCCAGAGAGATTTTCCAAGCCTTATGAAAAAAAATCTTGGGAAGAGTATCGAAAAATTTTTGTAAAAGAATCTCGCATAAATTCTGGTGTCAAATTTTATTACAACAATAAAGACCTTATTAATGCTGTCGCCAAAGACTATAAAGTAGATCCAATGCTTATTCTAACAATTGCTGGGGTAGAAAGTAACTATGGTATTCATCACTCACAGTTCTCAGTATTCAACTCGTTGTATACTCAAATTCATGAAATACCTAGAAGGTCTAAGTGGGCATCTAAAGAGCTAGCAGAGTTTTTAAAATATTGCTTTAATGATCAATTAGATCCACAAGAGATAGGTGGTTCTTATGCCGGGGCTTTCGGGTTTGGGCAATTTATTCCATCTAGTTTTAATCGCTATTCAGTAGATTATAACGAAAATGGTGTTAGGGAGCCCTATGCTTGGCCAGATGTTTTGGGAAGTATCGCAAATTATTTAAGGATGAATGGCTATCAGCCTAACAGTACTAATTATGATAGGGATGGTGATATTTGGGATGCTGTCTATGCATATAATCATGCCAATAATTATGTGATGGCAGTATTAGAATTGACAGAGAAAATTAGAGATCGGATAGAGGAGAAGAGTAATTAAAATTTATCACTAAAGCTCAATTGACTAAAACGAGACAGACAATTCTTTCTTTTTTCCATCTCGTTCAATTATTACCGGTATAGTCATACCCGTTTCAAGTTCTTTAAGGCGATCCATAAATTCATAAATATCTTTAATCTCTTTTCCATTAATCATTTTTATAATATCGCCTTTTTTAATACCGGCTTTTGCTGCTGGGCCATCAGTATTCGAGATTCCATCTACTTCTAGTCCCTCTTCAATACTACCGTAGGCTGGCATGATTCCAAATGTTACTCTAAAGCTTGCGTTCCTAGTCATTTGCCCTTCTCGTGGGCCAGCTTCTTTAAAATCAGGTTTTTCTGTCATACTTGCTAAATGAAAAACAACATCATGGACCGTTTCTAAAATATGTTTTTCTCCATCAAGGTTAATCAACTTCCAAGTATCATCCGGGGTGTGATATTCACTGTGAACACCAGAAAAGAAAAATAAAACGGGGATATCTTTCGCGTAAAACGCTGCGTGGTCACTGGGCCCAAAGCCAGGCAATGTAAGATTTGTATTATATTCACTATTAGATGTTAGGCTATCAAGGAGTGGTTGAAATATGGAAGATGTGCCAACTCCCCCAATAGTGAAAGTAGAATCTTTCACCCTACCAATCATATCTAGATTAATCATTGCTACAATTTTATCAAGAGATACCGGAGGGTTTTCTACAAAATGTTTTGCACCAAGCAGCCCTTTCTCTTCGGCATCAAACCCAACAAGCAGAACACTACGTTTTAGCCGGCTTTTATGTGACATTAATTTTTGTGCGAGTTCTAGTATACCAGCAGTGCCAGATGCATTATCATCAGCGCCATAATGTATTTCTGTTGCATTTGGCTTTCTTGATCCAGACCCAGGGCCACCAATGCCAATATGGTCAAAATGTGCACCGAGGACTATATACTCATCACGGTATCTTCGGTTGCCACTTTTTATTAATCCCACAACATTACCTGCGCGAATATCTACGGGTTTTAATGTAATATTTGCCTTAACGATATTTGGCATTTCAAAGACAACAGGTTTAAGAGATTTATTCATTGTGTCTTGTATCTTTTTTCGCGACCAGCCAATTTGTTTTAATAATTTATCTGCTGTTTTATTTGAAAGATGAATAGCTGGAATGCCGCCATTTTTATAACCTGCAATATATCGAAGAGGAAAAAGATCATCGTCTTCTGTTTGAGAAATATAAATTATGCCGGCTGCGCCATTGTCTCTGGCCACCAACATTTTTTTATGTAGGCTAGCATGCGGTCTATATAATGAGTTTTGAATATTTCGATCCGGGCTATTACGCATTACAAAGACCCATTTTCCTGAAACATTAAGGTCTTCATAATCATTCCACTTTATTTCATCTGTGTTAATATTAAACCCGTATCCGGCAAAAATAGCTGAAGTTGTAATTGAATCATTTCCAGAAAACCAGAGTGGAATAAAATCTGATTCTACTAGAAGTGTATCGGTATCAATAATTAGAGTGTTTTTTTCTCCCAGTTCAATATTGTCTGTAAAATCAAATGGCTGAACATAGGAATCTCCACCCACTCCAGGCTTTATTCCATAAGATTTTAAATTGCTAATTAAGTATGAAATTACATCTTTTGATTCTCTCGATCCGGGGTATCTACCAGCCCTGTCTTTATGAGATAAATAGCGAATATGTTCCATAATCTCATCTTTAGTAATTTCTGTCGATAATACCGTACGATAAGATCCGGAGTTTTTGAAACGCACAAGCACTGTAGCCAGAGCAATAATTATAATAAATACTAAAAGAGTGCGAGAGTTTTCATTCATAGCTGTTCAAAATTTATACGGAATTAATCGGATGACAAAGATAAAGGAATTAATTTTCGCATATGGAAAACGAAATAAAGATTACCGTAAAAACTCAATATGTCCCAGAGCGGTCTGACCCGGTGAAATCTCAATTTTTTTTTGCTTATCATATCACAATTTTTAACTCAGGTGAAAACACTGCTCAATTATTGAGCAGATATTGGCACATTACTGATGGGCAAGGGAATACGGAAGATATTCATGGGCCGGGGGTTATTGGAAAGCAACCAAAACTAGGTCCGGGAGAATCCTTTGAGTATACTAGTTTTTGTCCTTTACCAACACCTATGGGCTTCATGGAAGGCTCATACCGCATGATTAATCAAAAAGGCGAAGAATTTGATGTTGTTATAGAACCTTTTCGACTTATTGCACCACAAGTACTGAATTAGAAATTAATTATGATTGTAATAATTCTGTTAAAAAATTTTTTAAAAAATAATTTAAATAGAGATTCAATAATATTTTTTCTCATGATGAACTTGAATAACTTATAACAATGAAAATGAATCGAACAAAAATAATTGCAACATTGGGTCCAAGCTGTACGAATCCTGAAACACTTCAGAGAATGGTTCTTAAGGGTGTAAATGCTTTTCGTGTAAATTTATCACATGGGTCACAAGAAGATAAAAAATCCCTGTTTGATCTTATTAAAACACTCGATGTATCACAAGGAGAGCGGCCATCTATATTAGCAGATTTGGCGGGTCCTAAAATAAGAGTTACTGGGCTAGATGAGGCCCTAGAATTAAAACAAGATGAGATAATTTATATCAGTAGTGCGCCAACAGATAAGCGAGCAATACCAGTTTCTAACTCAATTAAGTTTCAAAAAGTTGAAGAAGGCGCAAAAATTCTGATTAATGATGGTCGGGTTATATTACAGGTTATAAATGATGTTTCGGATTCGTTACTTGAGTGTAAAACCATTATTCCCGGAATAGTTGAAGATCGTAAAGGGGTTAATTTCCCGGGGATTGCACTAGATGTCCCAACTCTAACGGATCAAGATGAAAAAGATTTAAAAATTGCGTTAGAAGGTGGCGCAGATTGGGTTGCACTTTCTTTTGTGCGGTCTCCATCTGATTATGATATTGTTCGCTCCCAAATTCGAGATTTGGGCTATAATACTCCAATTATTGCAAAAGTAGAAAAATGGGAAGCAGTAAATAATATTGATGGAATCATTAATGCGTTTGATGCCGTAATGGTCGCTAGAGGCGATTTAGGCGTAGAGCTTCCGATTGAGCGTGTTCCACTGATTCAAAAAGATGTCATAGAAAAGGCAAGTATGAATGGAAAGCCCGTAATTATTGCAACTCAAATTTTAGATTCCATGATTAAGCGCCCTGTTCCTACTAGAGCAGAGGTGAGTGATATTGCAAATGCAATTTTAGATGGAGCAGATGCTCTCATGGTTACCGGTGAAACAGCTATTGGTAGCCACCCAGGTAAAGTAGTATCCGTATTAAGGAATGTTATTTTGGAAACTGAATCAGCTATTGATTATAATGAATTTTATCCTATAAAAAGGCATGGAAAGATTAATACAGCCAAGGCCATTAGTCACGCGGCATGTACTGTGGCAATAGATCAAGATATAAAAGTATTAGTAACCATGACTCATAGTGGCAGTACTGCTCGTATGGTGGCCAGGTATAGACCCCACTCTCAAATTATAGCTATGACACCATCAAAAGATATTTGTAGGCAATTAGCAATTGTCTGGGGCGTTTATTCATTTGTTGTCCCTAGGTATGAAAAAACAGATGATTTTCCTAAGTTAGTGAATGAAGTTTTAAAAGAAGCCAAGTTGTTAAATGTAGATGAACAATTTGTTATCACTGGAGGCGTACCTGTTGGGGTTCCAGGGACTACAAATTATCTTTCTGTATTGAAACTAGTTTAGATATAAATTATTTTTGATTTTTATCCTGTTTTAAAGTTGGGCCAATGTTAAAAGCTCTATTATCTGTTTGTTTTATTTTATTTATATTTTTGGCTTGTGAAGAAAAAGATGAGTCATTAAGTGGGAATACTGATTATTACTTTTCTAAAGTATTTGGTGCGTACGATGCAGAAATGGGGTATAGTATTCAGCACACATCTGATAATGGATATATTATTTCAGGTGCAACATCTTCATATTGGTCAACGGATTCGTTACCGCGATTATTTCAGTCTCAACATGGGGTTACGGATGCAATAATTGCAAAACTTGATTCAATGGGTGAAGTAGAGTGGATTCATACTTATGGAGGGGATTTGTTTGAATCTGCATTTAACGTTCAAGAGATGAGTGATGGTCATTATTTTTTTTCTGGATATACTAATTCATTTGGAGCTGGATTATATGATGTCTGGTTAGTCAAGCTGGATAATGCCGGAGGGGTTGTATGGGAAAAAACTATTGGTGGAGAAAATTCAGATTTAGGTCTTCATAGTGATCTTACAGAAGATGGGGGCTTTATCATTACGGGTTATACAATCCAAGGACAACACTCAGATAAAGACTTTTATCTTTTAAAAATTGATATTAATGGAAATGTTGTATGGGAAAAAACATATGGAGACACTTCAAATGAAACTGCAAAGTATATACAAGAAACATCAGATGGTGGCTTTATAATAGCTGGGGATTGTTGGACTGTATCGACAAATAATGATATATATATTGTTAAAACAGATGATTCAGGAAATTTAATTTGGGATACAAAAATTATTGAACCCAATAATGATCAAGTTTTTGCGATTAAAGAGGTGGGTAATGGATATATAATAATAGGTACTACAACTTCTCTTGGAATGGGCAATAAAGATATATGGGTTATTAAATTAGATAATCAAGGAGTTGTTGAATGGCATCAAACATATGGTGGAGATGCATTAGAATATGGATTTGATATTATTGAATATGAAGACGGTTATGTTTTCACAGGGTCCACATCATCCTATGGGACAAGATTTTATGATATTTGGGTCTTAAAGATAGATAATTCAGGAAATTTAATTTGGGATATGATTTATGGTGGACCATTGATTGATATTGGAAGATCTATTATACAGAATCCAGAAGGAGGGCTTACTCTTTTAGCGCAAACATCATCTTATGGATCTGGTGAATATGATTTTTGGGTTTTAAAGATGAATGAGTTTGGAGTTGTTGCGGTTTCCGATTCACTTTAAAAAAAGGATAATAAAAATGATGGGAAAAAGAATATTTATTATGGTTGTTGTTTTGTTCTTGGACGGGTGCGGTCCAAAAGAAGAGAGCGTTAATAGTGTTGAAGGCGAGGCTTTTGGATTAGACAATTGCGATGAATCTTTTACATCAGATGTATCTGATTTCTATACAACTTATTTTTCTTGTGTTGATATTAGTGTATCAAACCTTTCAACAATTATTGAATCGAATAATTTACCGCCTTATGATTCATGGTATTATAATGAAAATCATGGGAACTATATTGATTTTGTTAGTCAAGGTAACGGTTATTATCGAAACCCTAA
>MDTE01015957.1_pt1 | contig 12113 bp, 11 predicted proteins | sample 811231 | NCBI WGS metagenome assembly MDTE01 (sample SAMN05326651, study PRJNA326480) | marine metagenome | isolation source: seawater | place: Indian Ocean: Red Sea | collected 2010
GCAGGTGCCGGCGTTCCCGGTGACTTGGAAACGATGTTGGTAGCGGTACGGGGATTCGAACCCCGGTCCCGTGGCTGAGAACCACGTATCCTAACCCCTAGACGATACCGCCACACTCACCGCGTATCGGGCTTCATAATCTTAGAACGCCTCCCCGAACGGGTCAATTCTTGGCGTCCTGTACAATGGCTGCGTGCTACGACTCCTGAGCGCCCTGCTGCTGCTGGCCGGCCTTGCACTGGGGGTCGGGCTCTGGGTCGGCGCGGGCCGCGCCGAAGGTCCGACCCTCGAGATCCACCAACCCACCCGTTTCGTTGGCCAGATTGGACAGTTCGAGGCGTCGGTGGATGCGGGCGACGGCGAATTGCTCGCCCTGACCGCGCGCCTGACGCAAGGCGAGCTCAGCATCCCGCTCTTCTCGCTCGCCTCACCCGAGCAGGCCACCGTGAACCAGGAAAGCGAGAGCCGCTTCCGGGTCATGCGCGCGCTGAGCAGGGAGGACTACCCCGAGCTGGCGCCCGGCCCGGCCACCGTGGTGGTGGAGGCGACCCGGTCGGTGCTGTTCGGTCTGCGGGAGGCCACGAGCACCGCCACTCACGAGATTGTCGCGCGCTTCGACCCGCCGCGGCTTTCCGTGGTCTCCTCGCTGCACTACGTCAACCTCGGTGGCTCCGAGGTGATTGTCTACCGAGTCACCCCGCCCGATGCCATGTCGGGCGTCCGGGTGGCCGACCTCAGGTTCCCCGGCTACTCCGCATCGGCGTTCGGCGTCGACACCGCCGACGAGTCGCTCCGGGTAGCGACCTTCGCTCTGCTTCATGACCAGGAACTCGACGCGCCGATGCGCCTGTATGCGCGCGACGAAGCCGGCAACGAGGCCGAGATCGACTTCGACCACCGCGTCTTTCCGAAGCGGTTCCGTCGGTCACGGATTCCACTGAGCGATCGGTTTCTCTCCGCGGTGGTACCGGAGATCGTCGAGCGCAGCGAGGAGCTCCGGAAGGTGGCGATGCCTCCCGACGCAGGACCGCTGGAGCAGTACCTCGCGATCAACGGTGGGTTGCGACAGCTGAACCGGGACCGGCTGCTGGACCTGGCCGGGCAGACCGCGGATACGAGGCTCTGGTCGGAACCGTTCCGCCAGCTTGGCAACTCGCAGGTCGAGTCGGGGTTCGCCGACTATCGGACCTACGTGTACGACGGGCGGGACGTCGATCAGCAGGTCCATCTGGGCTTCGACCTGGCGGCCACGGCCAACGTACCGATCGAGTCGGCCAATGCCGGGCGGGTCATCTTCGCCGACTACTTCGGCATCTACGGCAACTGCGTGATCGTCGATCACGGCCTCGGCCTGCAGTCGCTCTACGCGCACCTGTCGTCTATTGACGTCCAGGTCGGAGAGAGCGTCACCGCCGAGACCGTGCTGGGACGCAGCGGCACCACCGGCCTGGCCGGAGGCGACCATCTACACTTCGCCATCCTCTTGCACGGACGCCCGGTCACTCCCATGGAATGGTGGGACCCGAACTGGATCGAAGACCGCGTCAACCGGAAGCTCAGAGCGACCAACTAGCACTTGGGGTTGGCCCAGGACGTCGCCCGGCGCTATACTTAGGCGTTTGTTTGGTCCTCGGGGTTCCACTCCGGGTCGGGCGGACGACCGGCGCGACCCGCTTACATCACCAACCGAATCGGATTTTTTGTGTGTAGGAGAATGTCAATGCATCATCGAAAACTGTGGACGGTCCTTTCCGTGCTCGTGATGGCGGCCGCGGCCGCCTGCGGCGGCGGTGGCGACAGCGGCAGCGACGCGCCAGCTTCGGCACCAGCAGCACCGGCGGCCCCTGCCTTTGATCCCGCGACGGCAGGCAACGTGTCGGGCATGGTGATGATCGATGGCGAGCTCCCGGCGGCGGAAGAGCTCATGATGGCCTCCGACCCGGCCTGCGTCGAGGCGGCAACCGACACCGCGTCGAACACCTTCGTGGGCAGCGACGGCCACCTCGGTAACGTGTTCGTCTACGTCAAGGAAGGGCTCGAGGGACAGAGCTTCCCGACCTCCACCGACGTCGTCACCCTCAACCAGGAGGGGTGCCGCTACACGCCGCACGTGATCGGGCTCCAGGTGGGCCAGACCCTGAACATCGTCAACAGCGACGCGACGCTGCACAACATCCATGCGACTCCCGCGGCGAACGAAGAGTTCAACATGGGCCAGCCCATCCAGGGCATGGAGTTCGAGCGCACCTTCGAGAACGCCGAAGTGATGGTGCCCTTCAAGTGTGACGTCCACGGCTGGATGAACGCCTACGTCGGCGTGCTCGAGCACCCCTACTTCGCGGTCACCGCCACCGACGGGATGTTCGACATCAGCACCCTGCCGCCAGGCGACTACGTCGTCGAGGCGTGGCACGAGGCGCTCGGGACCCAGACCCAGAACGTGACCGTGGCCACGGGCCAGACCGCCGAGGTCTCCTTCACGTTCACCGCGCCATAAGCGGCGTATGGCGTTCGTTCGTCAGCCGGCCCGACGCCTTACCCGGTGTCGGGCCGGCGTGTTTCTCCACTCCCTTCGTCGTCAGGCCATGCGTATGACGTCCCCCCCCAGAGCCCGCGCATGAAGACCGGGGCCGCGGCCCTCGACACACCCCGTCATCGCCTGCTCGACTTCCTGGCGCTGACCAAACCACGCCTCAACTCACTGGTGGTCGTGACCGCCGGCGTCGGGTACCTCGCGGCGCGGTCCGGGCCTCTCGATCCGGTGTTGCTGACCCACACCGCCATCGGGTCAGCCTTGGTGGCCGGCGGAGCGGCCGCGCTCAATCAGGCGGCCGAGATTGACCTCGATGAGCGGATGACTCGCACTCGGACGCGGCCGTTGCCGGCCGGCCGGCTGCAGGCGGCCGAAGCGGTTTGGTTCGCTGTCGCGGTCGCTCTGATCGGACTGGTCCAACTGGCCACGCTCGTCAATCCGACGGCCGCCGTCGTGGCCATGGCCACACTGTTCAGCTACGTCGTGGTCTACACGCCGCTCAAGCGCCGAACCCACTGGGCGCTGCTGGTGGGCGCCGTCCCCGGCGCGCTGCCGGTCGTCATCGGCTGGGTGGCGGTCTCACCGCTCACAGCTCAGGCCTGGGCACTCTTCTGGGTGGTGTTCGTCTGGCAGCTTCCGCACTTCCTGGCCTTGACGTGGCTCTACCGAGAAGACTTCGAACGCTCGGGGCTGCCGCTGCTGGCCGTCGTGGACCCGAGCGGTACGCGTCTCACCCGCCACCTCATGGTCTACAGCATGCTGCTGATCCCGGCCAGTCTGGGCCCGGCCTGGACCGGTCTGGCCGGCGGGATCTACGCGGTCGGCATGGTGATCATGGACATGCTGCTGTTGGCCCTGGCGTTGCGATTCGCCGAAGGCCCGACGGTTGAGCGGGCGCGCGACCTCTTCCGGGCGACGTTGGGCTATCTGCCTCTCGCCTGGGGGTTGCTCCTACTCGACGGACCCTTGTAGGGTAGACGGTAATGCTCGAAGTCACTCAGCTGCCGGCACTCAACGCCACCCTGAACGGCATCGCGGCGCTCCTGCTCACCGCCGGTTGGGTGCTGATCAGCCGACGCGAGATCGAGCTGCACCGCCGCTGCATGCTGGCCGCCTTCGGCGTCTCCACCCTGTTCCTGATCTCGTACCTCATCTACCACGCGCAGGTCGGGTCCCAACCGTTCACCGGGCAGGGACCGATCCGGATCGTCTATTTCACGATCCTGATCACCCATATCATCCTGGCCGCCGCGATTCTTCCCCTGGCCCTGATCACACTTCGCCGGGGTCTGATTCGAGACGACCGGCGTCACGCCGCCATCGCTCGATGGACGATGCCGATCTGGCTCTACGTCTCGGTCACCGGCGTCATCGTCTACTGGATGCTCTACCAGCTCTAGAAAGCTCACGGCGAAGGGTTCTTCGGCCGGTACCGCGGCCTGACGCTGGACCTACCGGGCGTATGATCAGCCGGAGGCGGCCCGGCGTGGGGCTGGCGTCCGGCCTCACGCTGCACGTGGACCAGATAGAGCTGTTTCCCAGCGGCGCCTTCGGCATCGCCGACCCGGCTCGCCTCGGAGCGCTGGGGACGATGGTGGTGACGGCGCTGATCGCACTGCTCTACGTCTTCCGGCGGCAGCCCTACATTCTTCAATGGGTTGTCGCCTGGGCGGCGCTGACCGGGTCGCTCACACTCGGCGGACGCGATCTGGGCGCGGCCCTGGCCGACACACTCGGGTTCGGTCTCGCCCGCGCGCTGTCGGTCGGCGCCATCGCCGCGATCGCGTTGAGCGCTACGACCTTTCAGGACCGCCGCTGGCCCTCTCGCCGATACCTCCTCCCGCTGGTCCCGGTACTGGGGTGGTGCGTACTCAGCCCGCTGTTCCTGGATCCGCCACAGGCCGTGTTGCCGGCGTATCTGGTCGCCTCGGCACTGCTCGTCAGCGGCGGGCTGGTCTACCTCGGGGTGTTGCAACGGACGCAGCTCCTCGGCACCGGTGTCATCGGGGTGGCCATGCTCCTGGCGGCGGTCACTCAGGCGTGGATCGGCATCACCCTCGTCCGCGGAACGACCGCGACGCTCCCGCCCGAGCTGATGGTGGTCAACGGGCTCCTGTTCCTGTTCGCGGCGCTGGGCATGCACCTGCTGGTGTTCGAGGAGATGACCTTCGAGCTCAGACTCGCCAACCGGCGTCTCCAGGAAACCCAGACGGAACTGCGGGAGATGGCCATCACCGACGCGCTGACCGGCTGTCACAACCGACGGTTCTTTCACGAAGTGATCGGACGAGAGCTCCAGCGGCGCCAGCGCTACGACCTGCCGCTGTCGATCCTGTTCGTCGACATCGACCACTTCAAGGTGGTGAACGACTCGCTGGGGCACGAGGCAGGCGATCGACTGCTCGAATATGTCGCGCTCTTCCTTCGGCGCAACGTTCGGGAAGCGGACTATGTGTTTCGCTGGGGCGGTGACGAGTTCCTGCTTCTGCTGTCCTGCAGCCTCGACAAGGCGCGCGAGAAGGGGGTGGACCTGCGTCGGTCGTTCAGAGAGGCGCTCGCGACCTCTGGACTACCGACCGGGGTTGGACTGAGCGTCGGATGCTCCGACGTCGAAACGCACGACGACGACATCATGAACCGGATCCGCGAAGCGGACGAGACGATGTATCGGAACAAGCAGAGCGCCGAAGCCCGGACCGAGTCTGAATCGCCTCCGAACGACGCGGCGGACCGCGCCTCAATCGTAGAGTAGATACGGCGCGACGAGCCGCCGCCAGCTCCCTTCACCCTCGGCCCACGCGGCGGCAATCTCCCAGGACGGGGTGCCTCGCTTGATATCAGCCAGCACCGCGGCCGATCCCAGCAGCCGTTCGCTCGCGTCGAGCTGGAAGACGTCGCCGTGGAGTCGCCAGAGCGCCGCGGCGATCTCGAGCCCGAGCCGAACCGGGCGAAATCGTTCCCGATCGGTCACCACGAAGAAGACCCCTTCGCAGCGTTCGCCCGCGTAGCGACTCGCCGAGGGCGTGAAGCTCAGGGGATACACCCGCACGCCCGGGAGCCCGGCCGCATTCAGCACCTCGGCCAGGTCCGGACCGTCGATCCATGGCGCCCCGATCTGCTCGAAGGGGGTGTCGGTCCCACGCCCCACCGAGAGGTTGGTTCCCTCGATGCCACCGACCCCTGGATACAACAGCGCCTGGTGGAGATTGCGCATGTTGGGCGAGGGGTTCACCCATCGGAGCCCGGTCTCGTCGAACCACGTATTACGGGTCCATCCCCGCACCGGCACGACCTCTAGCTCGGCATCGAGGTCGCGCTCGCGGTTGAAGAGTCTGGCCAGCTCACCCAATGTAAGCCCGTGTCGGGTTGGCGCCGAGAGATAGCCCGTAAAGCCGAGGAGTCGCTCGTCGAGCAACGGACCTTCGATGCGACCGCCGATTGGATTCGGCCGGTCGAGCACCACCACCCGGAGTCCCTGCCGAGCGGCTTCTTCGAGCACGTAGGCGGTCGTGGCGGCGTAGGTGTAGAACCGCGCTCCGATGTCCTGCAGGTCGACGACCAACGTATCCAGCCCGTCCAACGTCTCGGCCGTAGGGCGACGGGTATCGCCGTACAGTGAGTGGACCGGCAGGCCAGTGCGCTCGTCTCGGCCGGACGGCACCAGACCGTCCTCGACGCCGCGAATGCCATGCTCGGGGCTGAACAGCGCGCGTAGCTCGACCCCCGGCGCCTCGAAGATGAGGTCGATGGTCGAACGTCCGTCGCGACTCTGTCCGGTCTGGTTCGTCACCAGCCCAACCCGCTGTCCCACCAGCGAATCGAACCCTCGCTCTTGGAGGACGTCCACGCCGGCCGAGACGCTCGCCACGACCTGCGAGGTCTCGTCCCGGAGCGCCGACGCGACCACGGTTGCCACCTGCCCCCTGAGCGCGGTGACGCTCCCCTCCCCGTTCGGATGCACGCGATGCGAGAGAAACACGACGAACGTGCTCGACGCCGGATCCAGCCAGAGCGAGGTTCCCGTGAAGCCGGTGTGCCCGAACGAGCCCGCCCCGAAGAGCGCTCCCCGGTTGGACGAGAATCGAGAGTCGATGTCCCACCCGAGGCCGCGTCGGTCGGTCATGCCCGCCGGCGTGGACACCTGGGTCATGCGCGCGACCGACGCGGGGCTCAACACCCTGGCCTCGTCCAGTTCGCCACCCGCCAGCAGCATGAACGAGAACCGAGCCAGGTCGTCGGCGGTGGAGAACAGCCCGGCGTGGCCGGCGACTCCCTCCATCCGGCGCGCGGTCGGGTCATGGACGCGTCCGCGAAGCATCTCGGCTCCTGGGCCACCGCATGGCCAGGCCAGCGGACCACAAGGTTCGGTAGGCGCAATACGCGAGGCCAGGGAATCAGGGGGGAGAAACATGGTGTCTCCCATCGCCAGCGGCTCGAATACGCGCTCCCCAACGAAGTCATCGAACGGGGCCTCCGTCACCCGCTCCACGATCTGGGCGAGGAGCATGAAGTTCAGATCGCTGTAAATGAACCGCTCGTCCGGCGCGGCCTCGGGCACTTCGTCGAGCATTCGAGCGACCGCCTCGTCCGCACCGAGAAACTCCTCCTCGAGCGGAAGGTCTGGGCGCAACCCGGAGGTATGTGTCAAGAGTTGCTCGATCGTGATCGGCTCCTTGCCGTGTCGGTCGAAGCCGGGCAGATAGCTGGCCACCCGATCGCGCAATCGGAGACGACCGTCCTCGACGATGGCCATGACCGCGGTCGTGGTGGCCACCACCTTGGTCAGAGATGCGATGTCGAAGATGGTGTCGGGCGTCATCGGCTCGCGAACGCCCACCACGTTCCGGTCGCCGAACGCTCGACGATAGACGACCTCCCCCTGATGGCCCACCAGCACCACCGCTCCAGGCAGGTCTCCCGCTTGAATCGCCTCGTGGATCAGTCCGTCGATGAGATCGAGGCGATCCTGGTCAATCTGGGCACGGGCCGGCGAGGAAGCACCAGCGGCAAGGAGCACGCTCAGGCACACCAAGCCCAGACACCGCCCGAGGTGCAGTCGAACCTGGATCTGGAGGGGCACGATCGGATTATACTTTTGGGTCGCCACGCGCCACCCGGTGCGTCCTCTAGGCGGGGGCAGTCAGCATGCCGCGATTCAGCCTACGTATCGTCGTCGTCGCACTCGTATTGGGATTCGCCGCCGAGGCAGCCGCACAAGGTCGGGTGCGTGGAGTCGTCCGCGACCGCGACGGCAATGGCGTCGAGGGCGCGGCGGTGTCGGCCGAAAGCCTGGTCTCGCAAGCGAGCCAGACCGCGGTCACCGACGGTCAAGGACGTTTCACGTTCATCGGGCTGAACCGGGGCGAGTGGCTGTTTGTCATCGACGCCGACGGCTTCGAGCCGGTACAGGGCTTCGTCGGCATACGCTCGTCTGGTCCGGCCACGCGGGTCACCTTCACGATGGACCGCGACCTGTTCAATCCACCCGCTCCGGAGTCAGGCGTCCTCGCCGGGCTGAAGGCCAGCGACCTGGTCGCCGCGCTCGACGAGGCCGACGCCCAGTTCGACGCCGGGGAGTACGAGGCGGCGATCGAACGCTATCGGGACGTACTCGATGAGGCCCCGGCCATGACCAGCCTGCATCTCAACATCGGACACGCGTTCTTGGCCCAGGAGCGCCCCGAAGAAGCCCGAGCCGCCTTCCGACTGGCCCTGGACGCGGACCCAGAGAACGCCGAAGCGCAGGCTGCGCTGAACGGCCTCGACTGACGCCGGATTGCCGTAGCCGCCGCGGTTGAACGCGCCCGGTAGTCTATAATTATGAACGTACTCACTGCGGGACCGCTCCGCGGTTCGCACCCCAGGAGACTCTCATGCGCCAGTTCCTCAGATCCTGCATGCTCGTGACGCTCGTCTTCGGTTTCGCGGCCGCTTCCGCCGTCGCTCAGGGCGGCATGCTTGCCGGCAAGGTGATCAACAGTGAAACGGGCGACCCGATCCCCAACGCCACGGTGATTCTCGAGAATCCGGAGGCGAACCCGCCCCGCCTCGAACAGCAGACCGACGGCAGCGGCGGCTTCACCATGCTGGGTCTCAACAGCGGGCAGTGGACCGTGACCGCCGAGGCGGACGGCTTCCAGCCGAACCCAGGCCGCATCAGGATCCGTCAGGGGCGCAACCCCGACATCGACATCGAGATGGACCGTGTGCTGAGCCAGCTCGAGCTCCGCTACGGCGCAGAAGCGCTGGGTGGCATGGATGCCGAGGTGCTGCAGGGAGAGATTGACGCGGCGAACGCGGCCTATGAGGGCGAACAGTGGGCCGACGCGATAACCGACTTCGAGGCGATCCTCGCCAAGTTCCCCGTCTATACCGAAGCGCACGTGATGATCGGTAACTCTTATCTCGAGCAGGAGATGAACGAGGAGGCGATCGCCGCCTACGAGGCCGCCATCGAGGCCGACCCCGCGATGGCCAATGTCGTCAACCCGCAGATCGCGCGGGTCCGCATGGCAATGGGCGACTTCGAAGGCGCCGGGTCGCTTCTTGCCGACTCGGAGGGCGCGACCCGCGAAGACCTCTACAATCTTGGTGAGGTCGAGTTCGCCAAGGGCGAGATCGATGCCGCCAAGGAGTTCTACGAGCAGGCAAACCAGGTCGACCCGAACTGGGAGAAGCCGCTCTTCAAGCTGGCCTTGGTGGCCCTGAACAAAGGGGACATCCCCACCGCGAAGGGGTTCTTCCAGCAGGTCGTCGAAAAGGCTCCCGACTCGGAAGAGGGGGTCCAGGCTCGGGCCACGCTCGACGCACTTCCGTAGCGGCCCCGCCCCGTCGATCAGTGAACCGCCCCGGGTTTCCCAGAGACTCAGTTAGTTGGCTCCGGCCACCATGGCTGGGGTCTCGTGCCGCTGATAGGACTGCTCTTCGTACTCGGCCGGTGGCACGTGGCCGATCGGTTCGAGCAAGCGCCGATGGTTGAACCAGTCGACCCATTCGAGCGTGGCAAACTCGACGGCCTCGAGGTGGCGCCACGGACCGCGCTGCCGAATGAGTTCAGCCTTATAGAGACCAATGACCGTTTCGGCCATGGCGTTGTCGTACGAGTCCCAGCGACTGCCAACGGAGGGCTCAAGGCCCGCTTCGGCGAGGCGCTCAGTGTAGCGGATCGAGAGGTACGGCACGCCGCGATCGCTGTGATGCACCAACCCCGCCAGATCGTCGCGTGACCGATCGTAGAGGGCCTGCTCCAGCGCATCCAGGACCAGGGCGGTGCGCAACGTCAGACCCACCCGCCAGCCGACGATGCGCCGCGCGAAGGCATCGATGACGAACGCCACATACACGAAGCCTTGCCAGGTCGCGACATAGGTCAGGTCCGCCACCCACAGCTGGTTCGGCCGCGTTGCCGTGAAATCTCGGTCGACCAGATCGCGGGGGTGCTCGGCGACCGCGTCCGGGATCGTCGTCTTGCACCGACGGCCGCGGACCACGCCTCGGAGGGCCAGCGCGCGCATGAGCCGCTCAACGGTGCAGCAGGCTACCGGGATGCCTTCGCGTTGCAGCTGCTTCCAGACCTTGCGCGGGCCGTACACGCAGAAGTTTTCGTTCCACACGCGCTGAATCTCGATCTTCAGCAGCGATCGCGGACCGCTCGAGCCGGCAACCGTGTCGGATCGGCCTCGCGGGCCTTGTGCTCGTGGTACGTCGCTGGGGCGATCGGCAATACGGCGCAGATCGACTCGACCCCGTACGCATCCCGGTGCGCATCGATGAAGGCAGCCATCACTTCGGTCGGCGGTCGAGCTCCGCCTGGGCGAAATACGCTGAGGCCTTGCGCAGGATCTCGTTGGCCCGGCGGAGCTGGCGGATCTCACGCTCCTGGTCTTTGAGCCGCGCCCGCTCATCCGTCGTCAGCCCCGGCCGGCGACCCGTGTCACGCTCGGCCTGGCGCACCCAGTGACGCAGCGTTTCCGCCGTGCAGCCGATCTTCTCGGCGACCGACCGAATCGCGGCCCATTGCGAGTCGTGCTGGTGCTCGTGATCGAACACCAACCGGACGGCTCGCTCCTGGACCTCTGGTGAATATTTCCTCGGTCTTCCCATGGACTCCATCCTCCCAAGAAATGGAGCCTCCGGGAAACCCAGGGCGGTTCAGACAGATGCCGCTATGGGATCCGGACGGGCGTGGCCTTTATTTTCAAGAGTCGTTGAGCCAAATCATGTTTTCTCCTGTGGAAGTTGAACCGACATTCTCCCCTGGCACTCCAAGGGCCTTTCCTCTTGATGGTGCCGACCTTGCTTGGCGGGGCGCGGGTGGTCGGAGACATTACGATATTGACCCTGCGGGCGACAGGTTCCTGGTCAGAAGAGGGCTGGAAAGTTGGGCCGAGAACGTGAACATGTAATCTCGGGGTCTTATTGTTGTGGAGAACTGGTTTGAGGAACTGAAGGAACGGATTCCCCTCCCTTAGACGGCACCGCTCTCTCGAGCGGGACCCGGAGAACATCGCGGCCTTGATGAATCTCGCCGGCCTCGCCGACGGGGCCGGCGACCTCGACCAGGCCGTAGGGTTGCTTCAGCAGGCGGTGGCGACAGCTCCGGAGTTCGAGCAGGCGCACTTCAACCTTGCCTCGGCGCTGTCGCGTCTGGGGCGATCGGACGAGGCGGTCGCCCGCTACGACGCCCTCCTCGAGATCGAACCCCGGTTCCCCTCGGCCCGCTGCTTCCGCGCCATGGCGCTGACCCAAACCGCGCTCGCGGCCGAAGCGGAGCCGGAGCTGCGACAGCTGCTGGCGCAGTCGCCGTCCGACTGGCAGGCCCGACGGGGTCTGGCCGACCTGCTGGCACGGTTGAATCGGCTGGACGAAGCCCTCAGCGTGATAGGCGAGGCACCCGACGCCTCCGACGCCGCGGCGTCAGCTGACCAGCAGGTCGAGATCGCCTCGCTCCTGACCCGAGCAGGCCGTCTGGACGACGCGCTCGCTGCCGCCCTGGACGCAAGCGCCGCCGACCCGAGCCACGTCGAAGCGCAGCTTTCGGCCGGCCGCCTCCTGCTGGCGGCGGGTCGGTTCGAGGAAGCGGCGACCAGGTTCTCGACGGCAGTGGAACAGCGCCCGGACAGCGTCGAGCTCCGTCTGAGCGAAGTAGATGCACGGTGGCTCCTGGGCAACTGCGACACGGCACGCCAGCGGCTCGAGGATGGCCTGCGAGACTCACCACGTTCGGCGGGACTCACCGAGGCCCTGGCCCGACTGCTCGCCACCTGCCCGGACGAATCGACACTCGACGGTGACGTAGCGCTCCGGCTGGCTCAAGAGCTCTATGCGGCACGGGCGACCCCGCGCTTCGCCGAGACGCTCGTCATGGCCCTCGCCGAGGCCGAGACGGCGGCCGATACCCCACGCGCGGGCCGGCTGCGGGCCGACCTCAGCGCGTACGCCATCGGTCGACACGTCCGCCTGCTCGGGCTGACCGACGACGCCCGACGGACCGAGGCGAGCGCCCCCTGAGCCCTCCGCCTGCCCCTCATCCGGCGCCTCCATCGACACCCACCGCAAGTTGACAGCAGCCCGTCGGCGC
>MDTE01148827.1_pt1 | contig 12113 bp, 13 predicted proteins | sample 811231 | NCBI WGS metagenome assembly MDTE01 (sample SAMN05326651, study PRJNA326480) | marine metagenome | isolation source: seawater | place: Indian Ocean: Red Sea | collected 2010
ATTCTGTTAAAGGATTTATTCTATAAGTTTCTTTTACAATATCTTTTTTATTTTTTGGAAAACCATAAACACTGCATGAGGAAGCAAAAATAATTTTTTTGAAATTTAATTTATAGCATTTTGCTATCAAATTTTTTGTAGCATTTATGTTTATAGACTTTGTTATATCTTTATTTAATTGTCCTAAAGGGTCATTTGATAAAGCTGCTAATATTACTATTTTATCAAAACCTTTTAAATCTTCATTTTGTAATTTTCTTATGTCTCTAAATATTTGTATGTTTGGTAAATAATTTTTTTTTTTATATGAAATAATATTCTCATTATCAGAAAAATAATTTACATCAATTCCTTTTACAAAATACTTTCTTTGTCGAAGCAACTGTGTTATTAAAGGCCCAACATAACCTAAGTTACCAACAACAATAACTTTATTATTATTTTTAAACATGAGAAAAATTAAATTTTTAAAATCAAAACTAAAAAATGTATATATTATAAAAGGTCTGCCCTTTAAAGACAAAAGAGGTGAATTCAAAAGAATATATTGTAAAGAAGAATTAGGCTTTTTAGGATTAAAAAATATAGTTCAAATCAATTATTCAAAAAATAAAAAAAAATACACATTTAGAGGATTACATTATCAAACTGGAAGATCGGCTGAGGATAAATTAGTTGTTTGCGTAAGAGGAAAAATACAGGATATATTTGTTAATATTCAAAAAGACTCTAAAGAATACCTAAAGTCATCATCGGAAATCTTAGATTGTAAAGAAAATAAAGTTTTGTTAGTTCCCAGAGGTTTTGCTCACGGATTTTTGACCTTAAAAGAAAACACAGAAGTAATTTATTTCTCAACAAATTTTTATGATCCTGGAAAAGAAAAGGGAATAAGATGGAATGATCCAAGAATAAAATTGGTTTTAAAGTCAAAACCAAGAATAATATCTGAAAAAGATAAAAATATAAATTTTTTAGATAGCTAACAATAACTTTTCAATTTCATTTTTAAGTTCATTTTTAAGAGTTTTTATATTCGTTTTTTTAAAAAAAACTGACGAAGCTTTAAGCTTTTTATATTTTTTTTTATCTTTATTATTTATTTTGATGAAACCTTTATACTTTGAATGTTTATCAAAAACTTTCAATGAAATTTTTGCTATATCTAATATTTTAAAAGAAGCGCCACAACAAAGATTTACGATTTTATTATCAAATTTTGAATTATAAAAAATTTTATAAATTTTTTTATTAATTTCATTTAGACTAATAAAATCTCTATATTGCTTTCCGTTCGATAAAAGTTCAATATAATTTTTTTCTTTTAAACTTTTTATAAAACAAGTTGGAACAAGAGTATCTCTCTTAACCTCTCTTGTGTCAGCAAGACCGAATACATTAAAAGGTCTGATAATAGTTGAATTTTTTATATTATTTTTAGTATAAAATTTAATGAGTAACTCACTCATTTCGTGAGTTGTTGCATAAAAATTTCCGGAATTCGTTGAAGTTTTTTCATTTATAATATTATTATTTCCATAAACTTGAGCAGTGCTGAAATATATAAATTTATTAATTTTCGTTTTTTTTAAAGATTTAATTAAATTTTGAGTAATAATAAAAGTATTTTGATACGCTAAATTTTCATCTTTAGATATAACTTCATTTGCTCCAGCTATATGTAAAATAATATCAATCTCTTTTTCTTTTATTAAAAATAATTTATTTAAATTTCTCTTTAAAAATTTTATTTTTTTTGATTTAAAAGGTCTTTTCCTACCTAAGCAAATAATTTTTGAGAACTCTTTTTTCCTTGTAAGAAAATTTAAAATATGAGAGCCTATGTAGCCTGTATAACCGGTTATTAAAATTTTCATATTTTATACCCACGGTACTTTTTTAGAACTCCAAATTTTTTCAAGTTTATTTTTATCTCTCATAGTATCCATTGGATGCCAAAATCCAGAATGCTTGAAAGCAATTAGTTGTTTATTTTTAGCAAGTTTTTCTAAAGGTTTTTTTTCAAATACAGTTTGTTTATTATCAATATAACTAAATATTTTTTTGTTTAGAACAAAAAAACCTCCATTAATCCAGTCTTCATTTATTGGCTTTTCCTCAAATTTTTCCACAATTTTTTTTTTGTTTATTTTTAGAAATCCAAATCTAGATTCAGGTTTCACTGCAGTGACTGTTGCAATCTTTCCCATCTTTATATGTAAATTAGTAAGTTTTTTTATATTTACATTACTTAAGCCATCTCCATAAGTCATATAAAAATTTTGACTTTTAATATATTTAGAAACTTTTTTTAGCCTTCCACCTGTCATAGTATCTATTCCAGTATCAACAATTTTTACTTTCCATTCGCTTTTACTTTTATTTAAATACGATATTTTTTTCTTATTTAAATCAAATTCTAAATTTGAATGATTAAATGTATGATTGTAAAAATATTGTTTGATGATATCAGACTTATATCCAGCACAAATAATAAAATTTTTTACTCCAAATTTATTATAATAATTCATTATATGAATTATTATCGGTATATTTCCAATTTCTATCATTGGCTTAGGGATTAGATGTGTTTTTTCTGAAATTCTAGTCCCATAGCCACCTGCTAAAATTACTAGTGGTAAATCTATATTTTTTTTCATTATTTAAAGAATTTAGTGTAATCATTAATATCACAGTAATTTATGAAAAAAAGTATATTAGTAGAAGTTTTAAATAAAATTAACTTAGAGCCAATAAGAGATAAAGATAGTTTAATATTTTATACCGCAGCTTTTGGGAGCGGATACAATTTTGATAAGTTTTTAAAAAATAAATATAATTATAAAATTTATATTTTTACTGATCAAATTGAATTTAAAAAAAATTATAGTAATAAATTTAATATAAAAATAGTAAATAAGAACGGTTTATCGAATGTTTTAATGAATAAAATATTCAAGTTTTTACCCCATGTTTTTTTTCCATTTGTAAAATCCACTATATATTTCGATGCAAAGAAGTTCCCATCCCATGAATTTAGAAAATTTGACAATAGCTATGACCTAATTATCTCAAAATTTAATTTAAATTACCAGTGTATCTACAAGCATTATGATGATTTAGTGAATAAAAAAATAATTACTGATAAGGATAATTTTTTAAAATTAATCAACCATTATAAAAAAAGCAAATTCCCAGAAAATTTTGGATTAGGTGATACTAGCGTTATATTTAGAAATAACAAAAATAAAAATGTAAATAACATGTTTGAAAAAATATTATTTTTTGTAATTAAATTTAATATTTATAGAGATCAATTGTTGTTTATGTATTTATACTGGAGAAAAAAAAAATTTATAAAATTCAATTACTATAATTTTGATCAAATTTTTGAAACTTCTAAAAATGCTAGAATAAAATATTTTATTTTTGGAAAATTAAGATATGTTGATAGAAGTCATATTCTTTTTAGAATTCTAAATAAAATTACTTTAAGATTTTTTGAACGATTTATCATAAGATGATTTCAAAATTGATTACGATATTAATATTAACAAATAGTAGTAAAAACTTTAACTATTATAAAAGATGCGTTGAATACCATAAAAAATTTAGTTATAAAATTGTAATTATAGACAGCTCAAATAAAAAAAGAAAACTCATAGATAAAAACATAAAAATTTATAATATTAAAAATAAAGACATATATCATAGACTTCTCTTCGGTATTAAAAAAATAAAAACAAGATATGTATTATGGCTTGGTGATGATGACTTTTTAATAGAATCCACCTTAAATAAGTGTCAAGATGTACTAAAAAAGAAAAAATATAATTTAGTAAGTGGTCAATTCATTAAATTCCAAGAAAAAAATTTTAACTTGGAGGACTACAATTCAGATAATTATTTTTTTAATTTAAGAAAAATAGAAAAATTTCAAAATATTAGATATTCTATTGAAAATTTTAATGTTTCTTTCAAAATATTTAATGCTCACAGTGTGTTAAATAAATCGATCTTAAAAAAATCATTACTTTTTTTCTTAAAGTATAAATATTTTAAACCATATGCATATTTTGATAAAATAATCTCAATTTTTTTCTTAATGGAAGGAAAAATCAAATTAATTAGAGATTTATATCAACTAAGAAGTAGTGGCACAGGACAGTGGCAAAATAAAAAAAACTTTGTAAAAAAAAAAGATGATTACTTTTTTTCATCTACAATTTATGATTTGTACGATCTTTTAAAAAATAATAATTATTTTAAAAATAAAATAAAAAAAAAAACAAATTATAAGACCTGGAAAAATTTTTTATTGTGTATTAAATTTTTAGCAATAGAGGAAAAAGAAAATCATGAAAATCAAACTTTTTTGGGTAATTTATTTAATGATTACAAAAATAAATTTTTTGAATTTGAAAAAAAAAAAATCATAAATTATAATAAACATCTTATTGAATTAAAAAAAATTAAAAAACTTGTAATTACAAGATAAGCTAAATTGAAAAAAAAATATTCTGTAGCAATTGTTGGGTTTGGAAAATTGGGTATATTATACTCTAGTCTTTCCAAAATTCATCCAGACACAAATTTAAAATATATAATCGAGCCAAATTTTTTTTTAAGATTTTTCTTAAAAAAAAGACTTAATAATGTAAAAGTTTTTAAAAATATTGATCAATTGATAAAATACGATTCATCGGTTGATATTGCTTTTATTACAACCCCAAATTACTCCCACTTTGATATTTCTAATAAATTAGCTAAGGCAAAAATTGGCATTTTTGTAGAAAAGCCCTTGGCTTTAAATTTGAAAGAAGTTTCTAAATTAGGACTTATTATAAAGAAAAATAATATTAAACTTCAGGTTGGATATATGTTCAGATATTGTAAAACTTATCAAAGGGTAAAAGAATTAATCATAAATAAAGAACTTGGAAAAATTGAGAATTTCTCCTGTAGTATGTTTTCATCACAAGTTTTTAAAAAGACAAATAATTGGCGCTTTAAAAAAGATAAGTCTGGAGGGGGTGTATTAATTACACAGAACACACATTTGATTGATCTATTGGTATGGTTTTTTGGAATGCCAAAATCTATTTTATCTTTTACAAATAAAATTTACTCTGAACAAGTTGAAGATGAGGTAAGTGCAAAATTCTATTACAACGATTATTATGGTGAAATGGAAACATCTTGGTCAAAAAAAGGATATAGAAACTTAACAACTAAAATTAATATAAATTTTGAATTTGGTTCAATTGAAGTTAATGAAGACGAATTAAAAATTAATCCAAATTCCAAAGCAGATTGGACAAAAAAAAATAAACTTAATAAAGTAGAATCATTTAAACCTAACTTTTATGATTTAGCGGGAGATTACTACAGTAATCAATTTGATGATTTTATAAAATTTTTTAAATCTCAAAATACAAATAATACTAATAATATTTTAGACTCAACAAAGATTCATTATATTATAGATAATATATATTTATCTTCTGCAAATAAAAAAGAGATCAAATTATATGAAAATTTTTCCTAAAATAGTCATTGGACATAATAATTTCTTTGGCGTTGATCATCTATCTAAATCAAGAGGTAAAGAAAGGTATAATTTATTTTCGAAAATCGAGAATGTAGAAAATATAATTGATTATTGTATTAAAAATGGAGCAGAGGGCATAATGCTTTCTACTCATACACGTTCAAAGGAAATTTTAAATATAATTAAAAATAAAAATATTAAAATTTATCCTCTTTTACCTTATCTTCAAAAATATGTTACAACAGCAAATAATAAAGGAATTATTGGTACAATTCAGCATTTTTTATATAATGAAAAAAATCTAACTGACAATATAATTTTAACTGCCTCAATTTTAAAAAATCTTTTTACTTTTAATGAAATAAAGATTTTTAATGATCTTATATCAACCGAATTAAAAAATTTTAAGAATATGGATCTAGGGTGTATTTTTTTACATGACGGACTGGTTGATATTTGTTTAGCACTTGATCAAAAAGAAATCATTTTATCTTATATTGATTATATAGAAAAAAATTATAACTGTTATGCCGGCTTTGCTACTAAAAATTTTCCTACATTGATAAAAAAATTTAAAAACTGGGGTATAGATAATCCTAAAATTATGTCTCATATAAATAATATTGGTTTTAACATGAATCCTTCTAAAGAAGAATTTGAAAAAACTTTAATAACTAACAATTTTAATTTTATGGCAATGAGTTCCTTGGCTTCTGGCCACGCTAATCCTATCGATACCTACAAATATATTGGTTTGTTTAAAAAAGTTGAATCAATTTGTGTTGGCATATCATCAAAAGAACATGTTTTAGAGACATATGGAGCTATAAAAAAATATATTTAATTTATTTTTACGGCATCAATAATTAGCGAAGTGTACTCAATTTTATTAATATTCCTTTCGTCATAGTTTACAGATCTTGATACAAAGCCATCGCTAACTTTCCAATCTCTAGTTTTAAGAACTCCCGACTCATCAAAGTATTCTAGAAATTCTATTTTAAATTTATCATCAAAAAGTTTTTGAATATTATTGTAATTATAGAGAATTTTATGATCTTCTGCTCCAGGACCACATCCACCAGGTTTAACATATTCGATATATTCTTTTTTAGGGAAAAATCCATCCGGGACAGCGATTCTTATTCTTCCACCTTTTAATAAATATTCTTCAAAATTCTTAATAGCAATTAAGCCTTCATCTAAAGTGAGGTGTTCAAATACATGTTCAGCTATAATATTCGTTATTTCATTCTTAAAAAAAAATTTGTCAAAATCACTTTTATTGAGAATATTTAAGTTCATTTTATCAGTTGATATCCAATTTGATTGTTTAGTCTCACCTGCACCAATAATTAATTTAATAGGTAAATTTTTTTTTCTAAGGACTTCAATCTGTTTTTTTATCTTAAAATAATTTAAATTTTTTTTATAAATATTAAAAAAAAAATTTAAAATGTATCTTATAATTCTTTTCATTTTTTTATACTAAGTTTCAGATTTTCTATAAACTAATTAAAAATAAAGATCTTTCATTTAATTGATTTATATACCTTTTCCCCCATTTCCCATATCTTATAAGAGCTAAGCTTTTTTTTCAGAAAAAATTAAATTTATTAATAATATATTATAACTTATAGATAATCTTATTGGAAACAATTATATAGTTTGTCAGTGAAATTTTAATATTATAAAATAAATATTAATATGCAAAAGTTAGCTCCATTGGCAATTTTTACTTACAATCGACCAAAACATTTAAATGCTACATTAAATAAAATTAAATTAAATTATCTTTATAACAAAACAAAAATATATTTCTTTTGTGATAACTTCAAATATTTAAAAGACGAAAAAAATGTAAAAGAAGTTAGATCAATAGTGAGCAAATTAAAAAAAAAAAATAAGAAAATAGTTCTAAGACCGGTAAATTATGGATTACAAAAAAATATAGTTTCAGGTGTTAACAAATTAATTAATAAGTATGGAAAAGTAATAGTGCTTGAGGACGATATGATAACAAGTAGGTATTTTCTTAAGTACATGAATGATGGCTTAATTAAGTATAAAAATTCGAAAAATGTAGCATCCATACATGGATACTCATACCCTAATAGCTTAACCAAAAGAAAAATTTATTATTTTTTTTTACGTGGTTCAGATTGCTGGGGTTGGGCAACATGGAAAAGAGCTTGGAAATATTATACTTACGACAGTAAAAAATTATATTCGCAAATTATGAAAAGAAATTTATCCAAGGAATTTAATTTCAATAATTCATATGATTATACTGGGATGTTAAAACAAAATATTCAAAAAAAAAATAATTCTTGGGCGATAAAATGGTATGCATCTACTTTTATTAAAAATATGTATACATTATATCCATCTAAATCTTTTATTCTTAATATTGGAAATGATAATACAGGAACTCATTCTGATTATAATGAAAGATACAATGTAAAATTAAATACTAATTATAAAAAAATTGAAAATATTCAAATAACTGAAAATAATATTGCTAAAGAAGAATTTGCAAAGTTTTTTTTTTCTCTTAAAAATTTCAGTAAATTAAGAAAAATTTTTAATATTTATGAAAAGATTTTTAAAAATTAAAATCATATCAGATGATAGAGGGTCATTAGGGGTTATTGAAAAATTAATTCCTTATAAAATAAAAAGAATTTTTTATTTGTTTAATTTAAAAAAAATTAGAGGAGAACATTACCATAAAAAAAATAGATTAGCATTATTGTGTCTGAATGGAGAATGCGATATTAAAATAAAAAAAAAAAATTATAAAAAAACTTACAAATTAGAAAATCCAAAAAAAATTTTATTTATACATCCTTATGAATGGCATTCAATTCATTTTAAAAAAAAAAATACTATTATAATTGCTTTTGCTTCACAGTACTATGATAAGAGAGATTACTATAAAATTTCAGTCAAATAAAAAATTATTCGTATAAACTCAAGTAAATGGAATATGAGTAATTTTACTTCCCATAAGATCTTAAGTGAATTAGTAAAAAAAGTATAAAGTTTCTTATTTTCTTTTAGATATATATTTTAAGATAAGTGCATTTAGACCTTCATCAAATTTTATTTTTGGTTTCCAATTTAATTCTTTTTTTATTTTATTAAAGTTTATTGAATATCTGAAGTCATGTCCTGCCCTATCTTTTACGAATTTTAATAATTTATGTCTATTACTTAATCCTAATATTTTATCAATTTTTTTACATATTAATTTTGCCAATTTTAAATTACTTACCTCAAAATCTGACCCAATTGCATAGCTTTCATTGGTACTGCCTCTTACCGCAACTTTTAAAATTGCTTTACAATTATCCTCAACATGAACCCAATTTCTCACATTCTGACCTTTTCCATAAATTGGAATATATTTGTTATTTAAACAGTTATTAATTATAACTGGTATGAATTTTTCTTCATGTTGACCTTCACCATAATTATTTGAGCTATATGTTATATTAAACTTTATGTTATAAGTATTTGCATAAGATTTTACTATGTGGTCAGCCGCTGCTTTACTTGCAGAATATGGACTTTGTGGATTATATTTAGATCTTTCTGTAAATGAACTTTCTTTAATATTTAATTTTCCAAAAACCTCATCTGTGGATATTTGAATAAATTTAATTTGCTTATTAATTGATTTAATAATCTCTAAAATATTTATTACTCCAAAAATATTTGATTCATAAAATGGGTAAGGATTTTTTATAGAATTATCAACATGAGTTTCTGCAGCAAAATTAATGATGTAGTTTGGCTTAAATCTTTCCACTACCTTACTTAATTTATTGTAATCACATATGTCAATTTTTTTAAAATAATAATTTTTATCTAAAATTGTTTTTTTGTTTGATGCATATGTGAGTTTATCTACATTAAAAACCTTATAGCCTTTTTTTAGGCATAAATTTACCATTTGAGATCCTATAAAGCCACAACCACCTGTAATTAAAAATCTTTTTGTCATAATTTTAAGTTATTTAATATTTTACAAATCTTAAAAATTTCTTTTTTTTGCAAAAATGTATATATTGGCAACGATAATATTTCTTTAGAATATTTTTCAGTTACTTTTAATTTATCTTTTGAAAATATTTTATAGGGTTTTTGTAAGTGACAAGGGATAGAGTAATGAATGCCTAAGTTGATTTTCTTATTTTTAAATATTTTTAAAATTTTCTCTCTCTTATTAGCTGGAACTCTTATTACAAAGAGATGATAAACACTTTGGCTCTTTAAATTAATAGAGGGAAGAATAATTTTTTTATTAATTATTGATTTAAGATATAGTTTTGCGATTTCAACTCTTTTAAAATTAAAATATTTTAAATATTTTAATTTTAAATTTAAAATTGCAGCGTGTATTTCGTCTAGTCTTTTGTTTGAGCCATGAAAATCTGATTTTTTTTTGTTACTCTTCCACCCATATTGCCTTAAACCTTTTGATTTTAAATACAACTTTTTATTGTTGGTTATAATTGCTCCTGCATCCCCATAAGTTCCTAAATTTTTAGTAGGGTAGAAACTGTAGCAAGATATATCTCCGTAATTACCAACATATTTTCTACTATACTTTGCTAAATGAGCTTGAGAACAGTCTTCAATAACTTTTAGTTTATATTTTTTTTTTACTTTAAGCATACTTTTAATATCACAAGGATTTCCATAAAGATGAACTGCAATTAGAATTTTGGCAGCTTTTAAATCAGCATGTTTAAGTTTATTAAAGTCAATATTAAATTCATTATTTATATCAGCGAATATTGGCATGCATCCAGCCTCTACAATAGCCGAAACTGTTGCCAATGCCGTATGTGAAGGTACTATAACTTTGTCGCCATAATTAACTTTTAAAGCTTTCAAAGCAATTATTAAAGCATCTGTTCCACTTGATACACCTACGCAATATTTAGATTTATTAATTTTTGAAAAATTTATTTCAAATTTTTCAACTTCTTTTCCAAGCACATAATTGTTACTATTTAGTACTCTTACAATTTTCTTGTTAATTTTTTTTTTTAGAAAACTATACTCACTTTTTGGATTTGCAAAATTAATCATGTATAAAATTAATTTTAAAATTTATTTATCTTTCTCAATAAATTGAGAAAAATTGTTAATTTTTTTTTTTTCAACTGAAATATCATATAGGTATTTACCATAAAAATTTTTATGTTTTTTTGCTTGTTTTTGTAATTTTATTTTTGATATATTTCCCATTCTAAAAGCTATTTCTTCTGGCGAACCAATCATTAAATTTTGCCTATCTTCAAGAGTTTTTATCAAACTTGAGCACAATACCAAGTCATCGAATGTTCCCATATCTAGCCAAGAAACTCCCCTTGGAATTTCAGAAAAACTATAATTTTTATTTCTTACGTATTTCTTAATTAAGTCTACAATTTCAAATTCTCCTCTTGAAGATTTCTTAAGTGATTTAGCATAATCGATTACTTTACTATCAAAAATATATAGGCCAGGTATTGCCATTTCACTTTTTGGATTTTTTGGCTTTTCTTCGATCATAATATTTTTTCTTTTTCTTGAAATTACTGCGTAATTTTCTGGTTTCGAAACCTTGAAACCAAAAAATGAACATCCCTTAGTTGATTTAATTTCTTCGGATATAATATTTATTAAATTTTTTCCGTAAAAAAAATTATCTCCTAATATTAAAATAGTTTTTCCCTTATTAATTTTTTTTTTTGCTATTATAAAACTTTCTGGAATACCATTAGGTTTTTTTTGCACTAAGTATGAGATATTAACACCTAAAAATGAACCATCATTTAGTAATTTTTTATAAGATCTAATTGATAGTTTATCTGATATTATAATAATTTTTTTTAAGCCAAGCAGCAATAAAATGCTTAGCGGGTAATAAATCATTGGTTTATTATAAACTGGTAAAAAATGTTTATTTACAGTTGTTGTTATTGGTCTTAATCTGCTACCTGTTCCTCCAGCAAGTATTATTCCTGTTATATTTTTCATCCCATAGATATCTAATCCAATTACAGCATTTTATCAATTGGTAATATAAATTTAAAAATCTGGTTATCTAATAAAAAATTTTATATATAATAAATTAATAATTCTTAATAATTAATAAATATTAACTTTTTTAAATGCTAAATTTAATAAAAAAATTTACAAAAAAAAAAATTGGTTTTTTTCAAATTTATAATAATTTCGATGATGCACTTTTAAAATGTGATGGATACTACAATAAGAAACTAATTAAATATATTTTTTTACAAAGTTTAAAAGCTTTAAATAAAGGTAAATACGAACAAGATGGAATAATTTATGATAATCCAATTGTTAATGAATTCATTTTAGATTATTTATGTAATAATTATATACTAAAAAAAAACTTTAATTTTGAAAAAAAAATAAAAATTTTAGATTATGGAGGAAGTTTTGGTAATTTATATTTTTCATTAAATAATTTTGTAAATCTTAAATTTGAATGGGAAATTCTAGAGCAAGAAAATAAGGTTAAATTAGCTAAAAATAG
>MDTE01176719.1_pt1 | contig 12112 bp, 12 predicted proteins | sample 811231 | NCBI WGS metagenome assembly MDTE01 (sample SAMN05326651, study PRJNA326480) | marine metagenome | isolation source: seawater | place: Indian Ocean: Red Sea | collected 2010
ATTAGCAGCCGTTGAGATGCTCGAAGATCTTGGCATTCGTTCAGAAATTTGGTCAGCAACATCCTATGGAGAATTAAGGCGAGAGGCAGCGGAAATAACTCGCTGGAACAGACACAATCCTGACCAAAAACCTCGAATCAGTTGGGTTGAGCAGATGTTAGGCAACCACTCCTTTCCAACCATTGCTGTAAGTGATAATATTGCCGCTGTACCCGATTTAATCCGGCCTTGGGTGGATGATCAATTTGTTTCATTAGGTACAGATGGCTTCGGCCGCTCAGATTTAAGAGAAAATCTCCGGAGCCATTTTGAAATAGATGCCAACCATATTACACTAAATGCGCTCTCTCTACTTGTGAAAAACGGAGACATAGAGAAGGAAACCTTTTCCAAATTCAAACAAAACCTACTATGAAAGAATCAGTGGTCAGAAAACGCCATTAATGACACCAAAATAGTGGACAAAAAGGGCATGAGGTCGTGATGACATGAAGATTTTTGGTTTTACTTTCTTCGTTTGTTTTCTCTTGACAGGATGTACGACTCCTGTTGATTCAGCACAGACCATTATTCCAGAACCAGTTGGTGAAATGCCTTCCTTCCCAGATTTTAACTTCGTAGATGAGAATAACACTACGCACAATTCATCAATGTATGCAGGTATACCTTTTGTTGCATATTTTTCTGCATCATGGTGCACGCATTGCAAACCGACCCTTGAAGCGTTAGATGATACCGTCCCTGTTGGGCATTTATTGGTATTCAATAAAGAATCACGGGAAGAATACAGCAACATGACTGAATGGAAGGAGAGTATGGAATCGGAACTAAATCGAACTCTTAATCATCCTTTTATGCATGCTCCAGACTTTGCATTATCATTGAATGTTCAATCTATCCCATCCATGTTTTTCGTTAATACCGATGGCGAAATTACCCATCATCAAGAAGGACTGAAGAATCAAAGCATCATTGAAACGTATTGGAATCCTTTGATTTCGAATGATGGACAATAATTTCATGGCATTTGCCAATGGAGATTATGCAAATAGAGATTCAGTACTCGAAGAGTATAAGGTAAATCAATGCAAAGAATAGGATGGCCAAAATTATTCCAGCAATCATGACCATTGCATACATGCCGATGCCAAAATACATCGCTGCTGCTTGGAGTGCGTTTGCAACTTTAGAATCCGAAAAATTCTCCTGATTTTGCCCGCTAGGAGAAGTGGACTTTTGACTGACTTGCATGACGCCTTCAGCGTTGACAAAAAAGACCTCACCCTCGGGTTTTTCTCTCATACTGTAGCCAAGTGAGGTCAGAAACATGGATCCAGGAATCATCAGGCAACAAGAATAAAACAAACGCGAGGTTGTTTTGGTCTCCCACAAGAATTCATCAGAGTCACAAGTCCAAGTTTCTTCTCCATCGACAATGATGGTATTTCGGTCCTCTTCTGGGCACATTGCATCTGCGGTAAATGCTGAGAAGAATACGATAATAGCAACTAAGCCAAGAACCAATCCACTAATTGAAACGGCAAGAGAAATTTGGTTTTGTGTCATTGTAAATCCAGGAGACTGTTGCTTTTTCGCAAGAGTATTATCGATTTTTGTCGAACAGGTTGGACATATAATCGAACCCTCAAATGAGGCTGGAACTTGAAGACGAGACCGGCAATTAGGGCAGTCAAATTCCACATTACTCTCTGTACTTTCATTTGTGCTTGGAGTTTCATGTTCGACCAATCTTTGGATTAATTCACTTTTATTTCCAGATCTTACTAGCCCTCTTTCTTTCAGTGCTTCCTTTAATTCCGCCACAGTCATTTCTTCAAATTGTGTGGGCACGAAATTCCCATGTCGTTCAGATACACAAGTTTTTTTGGATTTTGAGCAAATATCCTCCTCATTCATTCCTCAGAATCATTCTTCATGGCTTTTATTTTCAAAAATGATTTAGAAATAATTCCAACCAAAAGTATCGTGAAAGTGATTGATTGGAGTATCCATTTGAGCGAATTAAGGCTAGAGCCAATCATCACGGTCGTTTCGGAGATGGCTTCTCCTTGTGTGTATTTGTTGATCATCATCACTTCAACAAGGTTCTCTGACCAATCAGCAATCATAGCGAGTAGAGGAAATGCGAGCAATTTCCTTCTCTTTTCGATGAAAACCATCATCCAAGAACTGTACATGGTTGTATAAATTATGGCAAAAAGTATGTCCCATATTCTTAAGAATTCACTGTAACAATCAAGTTGTTCTTGGTTTCGAAGATCGAAAAAGTTCTGAACCATTTCAAGAGTATAAGAGAAACTCAATCCTAATGAATTTGAACCCTCATCTAATCTGAAACATTTTCCTGCAGGTTCTAGAAAAATCATTGAATAAATGATGAATACTAATGTGGAACCGGTAGCAAGATACAGAATTTTCCGGTCCTGCCCTTTGTTTCCGAAATCTGTTGGATGTCCTTCCATATATCTGTTAAATATTTGTGCCTTTCAACTAGGTTTCGCTATTTTATTTAGGATTAAATCGAATGACTACCATCTCCACTGTCACGAAATGGATAAGGGTGATGATCTAATGTCAGTTTACACGCCATCGGATGCGCAAGAATACCGTTGAGCCATCTCCTGTTTGGAGTACTTAAAGGGATGACTCAACGGTATACTTGACTCAAAAGATTTCAAATTGATTTTATCCAATTCTTGCTTTCATCTCATTGAGCATATCAGTTGGTAATGGCACATAGCCTACTTCTGCCACATGGTTCATTCCTTCTTCAGAGAATCCATATTCGAAAAAGTCTCGAACTAAATCCCAGTTATCATTATTCACATTCATGTAGATGTATCTTGACAAAGGAGCATAGCTTCCATCCGCAACCGTGCTTGATTCTGGAGTTACTGCATTACCAGCATCTTGAACACCATGCGTGTCATTATTCGCAATCGAAGCAACAGATAGTTCATTGGCATTTTCTTCATAATACGCAAAGCCGAAGTATCCGATTGCGTACTCATCACCGGTTAATCCGTTTACGATTTGGTTATCGTCGGCTGAATTTTGGTATCCTCGATCGGAATCAAATCCTTCCGAAATAGGGTCTGCATCTGCAAAGCATTTCTTACAAAACACCTGTTCTCCAAAATATTCATAGGTTCCTGAATCCGAATCAGCGCCCCATAACTTAATTTCAGAGTCTTGACATGCAGAAGAGTTATGCAAATCACTCCATTCTCTGACGCCATCTCCGTCATTGTTTGGAGTGGTTGAATTCATGTCTAGTCCGCCCTTTTCATGATTTGCGAGGTCTTCTTCTGACCAATCGGTGAATATCCATCGAAGTTGTGCCATGGATAACCCTCCCATGCTCGAAATACATTGATCCGCAGCTCCACCTTTCTTGGTAACGACAGAAAGTCCATCGATTGCTACAATGAGTTGTGTAACAGTTACATCTGTGTCAAGACAAGAATAGGTTCCATCAGCCCCAGGTGTTGCTTCAGAACTTTTCCAATCCCTACTCATGTCTCCAATGTGTACCGAATCTGAATCAGTACTGCATACTTTTGAAGCTCCCGCTCCTGAGCCACCGCCTGCAACAGTAACTGTATAGTCAGTATTTGCGGCACTGTATGCAGTACCCCATGCACTTGCAACTGGGTAAACGGTACTACTTCCAGCAATGTTAATGATTTTCTGCTCTGCTTCGCTTGAACCATCATCACTATCTAGACAGCCAGCTAGGACTGTTAGAAGTAACGTGAGTACAATTGTAAGGCTTTTGATATACTTCGCATTGACTTTATGGTTTCTTTCCATGGCCAGCCCAAAATAATGAAATCTAAAGGTTTGGTCAATAAATAATACAAATATCTATTGTGAGATATATATAAATAAATAGATTATATGGAGTCTCTATGTATCATCACATGCATCGCATTAAATTGCGGAGGAGTCCTAATGTCCAGTAGTGAGTACAGGAAACTCCAGATTACTGGTGGCTCAACCATCATTGTTTCTCTCCCTAAGCATTGGATAAATCAACACAACCTTTCGAAGGGTGATCTCGTAACCATTGAAGGATTATCATCTGGAGACTTACGGATTTCTCCAATTCAATACAATACAACAAAAACCGTTGTCACAATCGATTGTGGAAAATCGAGCCGTGGTTTGCATGACCTACTGATTGGAGCATATCTCACAGGCTGTGAAAAAATTAAAGTCGTATCTTCCAAAAAAATAACCAGAGTAATGCGTAATGAGATTCGCGATTTTCTGAGAGATACCAGGGGTATGGAAATAGAAAGTGATGAGGAGAAAAAAATTCAAATTATTTCAATCCTCAACCCAACAGAATTGCGGTTACAGGTGTCTGTAAATCGCATGTATATCCTCATTTCAAGTCTTGTGACCGATTGCTTTGAAGTATTATCAGGCGAATCAATCGAGTTATTGTCGGATATTTTAGAAAGAGAACGACAAATAGATGCTCGTCGACTTCTTATTGAAAGACAGGTGGCTTCAGCTCTCAAAAGACCTTCGGTAGAGAAAATGTTAGCAGTAAACCGATTTTCTGCGATGGAGCATGCAAACATTGCCCGCATTCTTGAAAGGATGGGAGACCATGCAACAAGATTAGCTTTTCTTGTACGGGATAATTCTAAATTGATTAAAACCAAACCTACCGAAATGCCATTCAGTACAATCCCTATCTGGGTTAATGAGTTGAAAACCCTTGTTCATAACATGTATACAAAAGATGTCACTGTAATTCACAATGCGAAAACTAATTTATCCTTTCTTTCTGAATCAATTGAAGAATATGAAAATGACCTATGGACGGGTAGAAAATCTTCTGAGAGGTTATTTTGTGAATTTCAAATTTCTGAATCAATTAGACGAATCTGTGCTTATGGAGTCAATTTTTCTGAAGCCCTACTGAATATGTTTATGCATGAACGAATTGAAAGAGATGAGTGATTAGATGTCATTTGTAGAAAAGCTCTCGAAGGATAAGGCAAGAAACATTTTGTTTTTCACGAGTCTTTCTGTTATTCTCATCACACTGGGAATTATTCAAACACTGCTCTTTGAGACTATCACATTCTTTTCAGAAATCGCTGCAGAAAGAGGTTGGTTTACCTTTACCATCGCCCTAGGAGATATTTTCTCAGCCCAAGGTTTGGCTTTCATATTATTTATGCTGCTAGCATATTTTGAATTGAACGTTCTTCAAAAGCCTTCAACCGTCCATAAGTTACCATATGTCGTACTTTTCCCATCTTATTTTGCTATCCTCGTGATAATTCTTGTCGTAAGTGCCTTGTTTTTGATATTCGAATCTATTCTTCTTTCAGTATCAATTCTCTTTGTTATGCTGGTTTGGAGAAGGAGTGTCAATCGGTACATCCAATCTCAGGTTGGCGTCATTAACCCACACGATCGAAGTTTTGGAATACTGTTAATCCTGTTAGGAGTAATCTCCCTATTCACGGCCACAACGAGTCAATACGGCGGTGCTTTTGGTGAGTTTTTCCTACAAAGTCAATGGACTCCTACTGGAGCATGTTCTGATCGCAGGTCTTTGTGTGAGAACATGTCATTTGGCGTGAATAGTCTACTGTTGACTACGATTCAGGTTGCATTTGGGGCATTGATTATTGCAGTTCCTTTGGGAGTTGGTTGTGCAATTTATCTTAGTGAATATGCATCTCCGAAGCTGGTCGCTATTGTGAAACCAACATTAGAAATTCTTGCAGGCATACCTTCTGTCGTGTATGGTTTTTTCGCCTTCATATATATTGGGCCAATTGTCGTAAGCATCGGAGATGTGGCATTTGCAAACGGCTGGATTGACCAACCTCCAAATATTCTCAACCCCATAAATGGAGCGATTGTGGTTGGAATTATGATTTTGCCACTGGTGGCTTCAATGTCCGAAGATGCCTTGCGCGCGGTGCCAAACGAATTACGAGAAGGTTCACTCGCTTTAGGTGCTACAAGAATTGAAACAACACTGAGAGTTATGATACAGGCATCTCTTTCTGGGATCTTGGCGAGTATTATTTTGGCATTGTCAAGAGCGGTTGGAGAAACGATGGCCGTAACTCTCGCTGTTGGTACAGTGGCAGTATATACCTCAAACATGTTCTTGCCAGCTCAAACCATGACCGCATATATCGCACAGCGAGTTGGCGGTGATTTGCCGTTTGGTGAGATTGGTTACCTCACAATTTTCGCAGTAGGTTTGTATCTTTTTATGATAACCCTCTTCTTGAATTTGCTTGGAAATAAGGTATTATCCACTTACAGGGAGGCTTATTGATGGGCAAAGATGTGGACTTGCTCAAAAAACGCAGCCGCCAACGCCGAGATTTCATAGAGAAAGCTGGCTCTACTGGCCTTATCTTTTCTGGATTGGTAGGTATGTTTTTCCTCACTGTTCTCGTGTGGCAAATTGCTATTCCTACCTTCATTGAGGGAGAATCTGGAGAAATTCAGCCGGCTTCTGAATTCATACCTTCTTCTGATTATATCTTGAAGTGGGATTATCCAAATCTCAAGCAAGATGGTGGTTTGAAGGGCGAGCCCATTCAACTTCAGTTATCTTGGTCGGACGAAAATGGTAGCTATCAGGAGACTTTAGAGATTTTAGTGACAGACGATCAAGGTAGTAAGACCGACATTTATCTGAATCATACGGGCCTATCTCAAAACAAAGTGGAAGTGGGTAAAAAAACTAAGTTTTATGTTAAATCGACTTTGTACTCTACGGTAAAAATTGAGCAAGTTTCGGGTCCAGTTCCGGCAGCAGATGAGAGTGGAACACCAGAAGTTTCTACTTTTGTTATAACCGGAGACATACATTTTTTCTATGCTGATGGTGAACCCGTATTTCATGTTCTTGAGTTAGCCGCATGGGGATGTTTGCTTGTCATAACAATTTTGATAATCCGTCCAAATATTAAGTCAGTACGAATAATGCACTCATTCGCTGATAAGGCCCGAGTAATCAGGTACGGTGCGTATACTCTTTCGATTTTGACCCTTATTTTTGGAACGTTTTCATTTTCTTCAATTTTGGGTTTTGCCTGTTGGTTACTTGCAGGTAAACTGTTGATAGAAACGTGTCAAGGTATTGAAAGACTTCACCACCAGGGTAGGGAATATTCTGAGTTTTCACGACTAAAACATTCTATTTCAAATAGAGATGGTCTGTTAATGTGGTCTAGTTTATTGTTGATAATTTCAACGCTGTTTATCCCTTTGCTTATCGATATTCCATTTTTGACCGAGAGATATCAAGATATTTTTCAGCCATATGCATCAGGTATTCGTTCGGCATTTTTTGGAACCGTTTGGGTTATGACCATTGCAATGCTTGTATCGATGCCAATATCTATTGGTGCTGCCATTTATCTTGAAGAATATGCGGCCCCTACAAAGACAACAAAATTCATACAAGCCTTGGTTACAAATCTTGCTGGAGTGCCATCCATTGTATTCGGTATGTTTGGGTTAGCAATTTTCGTTAAACAAGGAGGTTTTGGTTTAGGCATGGGTCCTTCTATTATGGCAGCTGGTTTGACGATGGGAGTTATGGCAATGCCGATTATTGTGTTGGCTAGTCAAGAGGCATTACGAAGTGTTCCAAACTCATTAAGAGAATCAGCATATGGAGTTGGATGTACGCAATGGGAAGTGGTAAAGGATCACGTAATCCCTTCTGCAATGCCGGGGATCATGACCGGAAGCATTCTTGCGATGAGCCGAATAATGGGAGAAGCTGCACCTTTGGTTGTGGTTGGAGCAGCGGCGCTTGTCCTCTTTGATCCAGATCCACTTGCTGGGGTACTTGGAGGAAATCTGAACTTCACAGTCATACCTATACAGATATATTTCTGGACTTCAGAACCAGACCATGCTTGGCATTCAATGGCTGCTGCTGCCAGCATTACTTTGATACTTCTTCTTATTGCAATGAACAGTATTGCGATTGTATTAAGACAACATTACCGCAGGAGATTAAACCCATGAGTGAAGAAATTGGAGGGGAGATTGTCCCTGAATCGACCAGAGAGTTATCGATTGAGGGTGAAATTGATCTGATGATCGAAGATTTAGATTTGTGGTATGGTGATAAGCAGGCACTTTACGGCGTCTCAATTCCAATTGCAAAAAATAGCGTGACAGCGCTTATTGGTCCTTCTGGATGTGGAAAAAGCACGTTGCTGAGGACCATTAACCGAATGAGCGATCTCATTCCAATTTGCAGGTATGAGGGAAAGATCACTAAAGGCGATTTAGAACTCACCGCAAATGATGCAGATTTAGTATCCATTCGGAAAAATATTGGGATGGTATTTCAAAGGCCAAACCCATTTCCTAAATCCATTTACGATAACGTCGGCTATGGCGTACGTCTTCATTATCAGCCCAAGAGAGAGGAATTGGACAAAATAGTTGAAAAAAGCCTGAGAAGAGCGGCTATTTGGGATGAAGTTTCAGATAGGCTACATGATTTAGGGACCTCACTTTCGGGTGGACAACAACAACGTTTGTGCATTGCAAGAACAATTGCTATTGAACCAGATATCATTCTTATGGATGAACCCTGTAGTGCTCTTGATCCCATCGCAACGGCTGCAATTGAAGAATTAATACTTGAATTGAAGAAAGATTTCACCGTAGTCATCGTAACGCATTCAATGTCACAAGCAGCAAGAGTAAGTGATTACACGGGTTTCATGTACATTGGGAGAATGGTTGAATTTGGGAAAACTGATAAAATATTTTCAGACCCTGACCAGGATTTAACAAAAAGATACATTACAGGGAGATTTGGATAAGGTGAGATTATGCCTCCGATTAGAACAGGTTTAGATGAGAGGGTTACCTCCGTTCAAAAAGAGTTGAAAGATTATTTTGAAGAAGCTCGTCATGTTTATGCCGATGCAATCGATGCTTTTACAAAACTTGATTCAGAAGTTTACGACGAAGCAAAAAGAGCGAGAGCCAAAGCCAGGGAAATGAATTGGGATTTGACCAATGATCTACTATTGATATTGGCCTTGAATCAACCTTTGATGCAAGACCTCAGAATCATTGCTACATATCTCAGAGCCGTAGATACGGTAGAACGCCTTATTCGTCACGCACGGGATATCGCGCGCTCGGACCGTTCTATTGATGAGAATGCAGACCAATTGCCAACTGAAATTGTTGAGCCAGTTCTAGAGATGCATAAGTCATTAAATTCATTGATTGATATTACTGTTCATTGTTTAACTGAGGGACAGGAAGTACCTGCTGATGAGGTGCGAACTCATTGGAGAAATGTCAAATCATCACATGCAAAGGCAGTGGCCGCCTTATCGAATCTAAAGTCAGATACTATGGGAGGAAAGGCAGCCCGTTTGGAAGTGATAAACATCGTGAACCGAGTTGACCGTTCTGCATATAATATCGTGAGATTGAATGGAATGTGGCATCATGCCTTAAATAATGAAAATATCATTCTCGATGATTAATTCTAACACTCTCTGATTCTCTGATGGGATATCTTTTGTGTTGTACAACATTAATTGTCATTTGTCATTAGGTCCGCCAGTGATTTCTCTTGCTAGGAACCAATAAAGAATCAAACCCGTAATGAGCGCAATGACGCCTTTCCACATGCCTAAACTCTCAACGTCTGGGAGGTAACCAGCTTCCTGAATCCAAGACAAAATTGCGAACATAATTCCAAATGATGATAAAATAAGCCATATAATCAGATGAAGTTCCCTTTTTTCTGGCGACATTAAAAATTTCAAATCGATAAAAGATAATATGTCTATGTACATATTTTCTATATTTTCAAATGAGCATATGGATTATGTACATCCTTCATTTGGGCGATTTATGTCCGTAGAATCGATGGTAAACGCAATGATTGAAAGTTTGAATGATGTAATGGCAGATGCTGCTAAACATGATGGTGGAAACAGCGCCGCTGGTACCAGAGTTCGCAAGGCCATGCAAGAGTTGAAGAATGCGGCTCAAGATGTTCGAATCAAAGTTCAATCTGACAAGAACAGTCGCTGATTAACAGTTTGTAATCAGATCAAAGCGGCTTGATGAGTCGTGGTTTATTGAGAGATATTTCTCTTGAAAATTGACCATTCTCCACCTCCGTTAAGGAAGTCTGCTTGGCCCTGTTTGATTGGCTCCCACTCTTCAGAGGGGCCTTCGAGACCTGGTGCCATCACCAACCATTCAATAGATGAGAGATCTCCTCTGTTTGGTTTGATTTCACTTTGATTCAATTCTTCTTGCCAATCCGAATCTGGTGATCGCCAATGACCGGTCACATTGACTAGGTCTTCTTGAACAAATGAGTTGTGCATGGTATACAGCCAATGCATCCCTAATGTCTGGTCATGAATTAAGAGAAATTCATCACCATTTTCAAATTGGTCAGCAAGAAAATCAGCCGCATCATCGGTCCACATGGTCTGGCCATGAAAGGATGCAAAAATTGAGAGAGGAAGCACAAGTATGATGGCTAAAGCCATCGATTTTTTCCCTTCGCTGAGTTTTTGCAAAGTGATTTGTTGTGGGTTGGTTTTTTCTAAACGAATAATGAGAATGAAAATTGGAATCATAAGTAAGGATACATATCGTCCATTATTCCCCATTGTCCAAATGATTCCTGGCCAACTGGCGCTCCATAGTATTGATTCAAGCGTCCATTGCGCAGCAACGTAAGCAGTGAGAAAGGCAGCAACAAATACGCATGCCAAGAAATGCCACGCGACACTTTCCTCCGTATTTTGATTAAGTGAAACTCCTAGAGATTTGATAAATGGCCAAATCATCATGCCAAAGGCAAGATGAATAACCAGTACATCCAATACGGCAAAAGGGTATGCAGATAGCAAACGCAATGGCTCATCCTTGATGACATTCAACGAACCACCGTATCCTAAAAATCCGAGAATGAAAAAGGCAATTGTGGCTAAGATGTAAACAATGATGCCTTTTTTCATGGTGCTGGTTTGCCATTTAGATAATATTCTCGATTTCATGAGATAATATGTGACCAAACCTAAGCATAAACCGCCAATAATCACCAATTGGTTATCCAAATATCCTTTCCATTGAACAATACTAACCAGAACAATCCCTGCCATGATTGACAAAATTGGAGAAGGTGGCTCACCACTAAAATCCCAGCGTTCAATGACCGATTTCTTCTCAGTGGTTTTTGATTGATATCGGTGGAACATAAACAGAAAACCAACCGCAGCGGTGATGGCTATGGCACCTTCTTGGTATCCCCTTCCATTAGAGAAAATGAAAGTAGGATAGATTGAAATTAAACTTGCGAGGCGATTATCGATCATCCAAGCGATGAGAATCAATACCATGGTAATTGAAAAACTGATCATCTTCACTTGCATTGAAGAATAGGAAATTGGGGCGGAAACTCTCCCCAAATCATCTGGATTACTCGCCTCGGTATCAATGGGCCTCGTACTGCCCCATGGTAACATGCCCTCTTCATCAGCGGCCATCCTCACATGCGTATCAAGGCCTAAATCACTCGTGAAACAGACCACGATATTGAGAAATATCCCAAGAGCCAGAAGTATATTCCAAGACCTCTGGTTGTCGAGGTCATACCAGGACATGACCACTCCTTTGAGGGGTGAGGTTCAACCCTTTCGGCGATATGGCGCAGCATGAGCGGCGCTTTGGAAGGCATCAAGGTCGTGGACTTATCGAGAATCTTGGCTGGACCATATTGTGGTCAGATGCTATCGGACCTTGGGGCGGAAGTTGTCAAGGTTGAGGCGCCTTGGGGAGATGATACGCGTACATGGGGGCCTCCCTTTCTTGATGATGGGACGGCTGCGTACCATCTTTCATGCAATCGTGGGAAATCTTTCATCCAAGCAAATCTAAAACAAGACCCAGAATCTGTTATGTCGTTAATCAACTCTGCAGATGTAGTCATAGAGAATTTCAAACCAGGAGGTCTTCAATCATTATTGGGAACACTCCCTGACCATCTTATTGTCTGCTCAATCTCTGCTTTTGGCACCACTGG
>MDTE01144422.1_pt1 | contig 12110 bp, 13 predicted proteins | sample 811231 | NCBI WGS metagenome assembly MDTE01 (sample SAMN05326651, study PRJNA326480) | marine metagenome | isolation source: seawater | place: Indian Ocean: Red Sea | collected 2010
ACTAGCGTATCTTTAAACTCAATGTCTTTTTCTTTTTTAAAAGATAAAGAATTAAATGGATCCATAATTATTCTTGGCAATTTTGAAGTATCTAATAATCCCTCCTCAAGATCAAAATTCCAAGATCTATTTTGTTTAGCTAAAAGTTTTCTTTGCAACTTATTAGCTAGCTTGGAGATAAAATTTTTAAGCTGCATTAATTGTTGATCTAAATTTTTTCGCAGCCTTATTAGTTCCTCTGTACTCTCGAGTTCTTCTGCTTTTATAATTTCATCAAATTCTTCAGTATATGTCTTATATTTTGTATCGTTTAAAGCGTTATTTCCTCTTTTTCTTAAATCAGCCTGAGAACTATTCTCTATTTCAATATCCTCTTCTGCTTGGTCCGACTCTTTGGCCTCATTTTCAAGATCAGGCAAGCCAGAGTCTATCGACATTTCCTCTTGCTTATCCACCTGATCTCTTGTCTGTTTTTCTTGTTCATCTGGTTTATTTTGATTGTTATCATCAATTTGTTCATTGTGTTTTTTTTCTTCTTCGTCTTGATTTTCATCAAGGTTCATATTTTCTATAAGTTTTGAAATTAGTGAGTTAAATTTTTCTTGATTTGAAGTGAAATCACTCAATTGATTTAACTTATTCTTAAATTTTTTATTTAAATCCTCTTTATATGCTTTTAGTTTTTTATCAATTTCGCTATTATTTGTAAAATTAAGAAATTTTGTTCTTAAAAAATTTTCAAAAGACTCAACAATTTTATCTTCACTACTTTTAAGATCTAATCCAGATATTCTCTCTTGGTAAAACGTTTCAATATTATTTTTAACTCCTTTAAAATAACTAGTTCCAATTTTTTCGCATCGTATTTTTTCTGATATGCTGTAAAGTTTTTTTGATATATTGCCCTCTGGCTCAAATTTTTTATAAATTTTTTTACTAGAAAATCTCAGCCTAAGAGACTCAGAGTCTGCAATTGCTCTTATTTGTTTATAATTAATCTTATTACTTTGTTGCTCTAATGCTGGTAATTTTATCGAATTTTTTTCAGAATTTGATATTTCCTTTCCAAAATCAACTTCAATCTTTTTTGAGTTAGACAAAGTTCTTACAGTTGAACTTATAGCTGTTTTGAAATCCTCTAATCTTTCTTTTTTTGTATTCACTTTATAAGGAAACGTTAATCGAGGACTCCGGCAGATCTTCACCAAAACATCTTTGATAATATTCAGATATTATTTTTTTTTCTAAATCATCACATTTATTTAGAAAAGTAACTCTGAAAGCATAACCAACATCTTTAAAAATATTTGTGTTTTCTGCCCAGTGTAAAACTGTTCTTGGACTCATCACAGTAGATATGTCACCATTTGTAAAACCTTTTCGTGTTAGGTCTGCAACTTTAATCATATTAGAAATTAACTCTTTTCCCTCTTTATTATTAAAATTTTTATTTTTAGCACTTAAGATTTCTAATTCTTTTTCAAAAGGTAAATAATTAAGGGTAGTCACAATATTCCATCGATCCATTTGGCCTTGATTAATCTGTTGCGTTCCATGATAAAGTCCTGTCGTATCACCTAGGCCAACTGTATTAGTTGTTGCAAATATTCTAAAAAAATCGTGTTGCTCTATTACTTTATTTTTATCTAATAATGTAAAATTTCCCTCGTTTTCCAACACTCGCTGAATTACAAACATTACATCTGGTCTTCCAGCATCATATTCGTCAAATACTAGGGCTACTGGATTTTGTATAGACCAAGGAAGTATACCTTCTTTAAATTCTGTAATTTGTTTTCCATCTCTCAAAATAATCGCATCTTTTCCAATTAAATCAATTCTACTTATGTGGCTATCTAAATTTACTCTAACACATGGCCAATTTAATCGTGCTGCTACTTGTTCAATATGTGTAGACTTTCCAGTGCCATGATAACCTTGTATTAATATTCTTTTATTAAAAGAGAAACCTGCTAAAATTGCGAGTGTAGTGTCTTTGTCAAACTTGTAATCAGGATCTATTTTTGGAACGTATGCATTTTTTTTCGAAAATGCGTCAACTTTCATTTGACTATCAAATCCAAAAGTTTGTTTGACTGAAAGTTTTATATCAGGCTTTTGTAACATTTGCTCCGAAGTCATTTTTTTCCTAAAGTTTTTCTTAATTGGCTATAAGCTAAAGTAATTTTTTTTAATTTATCTTCAAATTTTTTGCTACCTTGATTTTTATCAGGATGAAATTTTTTTACAAGCTCTTTAAATTTTGATTGTATTTGTTCCCATTTTACATCTTCTCCTAGTTCCAAGACTTGAAGCGCGTCCCTGTCAGTTTGGGAAATTTTTGTTCTTTTAAAATCCCTAAAATTCGACGTTTTAAATATATTTAATTTATCTTCAAGGGCGTTATTCCAAAGTATATTGAAGAAATTTTCTGAAGAACCAAATTTTTTGGTCGATTTATGCCAAGTCAAATCAGACTTTATAAAATACTCTATCTCCTGATCATTCATGTTATTAAAATAATTCCAATTTTTGTTAAAAATTTTTATATGCTTGAGGCAAAGAAGCCTAAATTTCTTACTATTATCTTTCTCGATTGGTGCCTTATAAAAACCAGGCTCTTTACAATTATCCCAATCACAAATAATTTTCATATTTTAATTCTATATAGTAAAAATTAATTAATGAATAATTATTTAAATATAATTAAAAGTAAAATTCAGCAAAAAATAAAATTAGAAACTATAGAAATAGTTGATAACACACACTTCCATAGAGGGCATAAATTTTTTTCTCCTGATAAACTTCATTTACATATTAAAATCAAATCTACTTATTTGCACTCTTTAACAAGAATTAATGCACAGAAAATGATTATGAAAATTTTGAAAGATGATTTGAAAACCAAAATTCATGCATTAGAAATTAGTATTTCGCAATAACCCTAGAATAATTTTTGAGGTCTCTAGTCGAAATTTTAAAAGAATTAGGTCGGGTAGTAATGCCTATTTCTTTTAATAGGATGAAGTTAATCTTATCATCATTATTTTTTTTATCATTTTTTAAATACGGAATTAATTCTTTTATAAAAAAGTGATTTGAATATTTTTTAAAAGTGTAATTTAAACTATTATCCATGTAGATTTTTTCTATTCTTTTTAAAGTATTAATTTTACAAACTTTTTTAATAACTGATAATCGTGACGCTAAAATCATACCAGCAAGAACTGCCTCACCATGAGTAATTTTTTTAGAATATTTATTTTTTACCTCGATTGCATGTGCAAATGTATGTCCAAAGTTTAAAGACATTCTTAATTTTTTTTCATTTACATCTTTTGTAACAAAATGCATTTTTATCTCACAGCTTTTCTTAATTGCATAAGCTAAATAATTTTTATTTTTCTGTAATACATTTTTTGTATTCTTATTCAACCATTGAAAAAATTTTTTATCTTTTATTATTGCATGCTTTAATATTTCTGCATAACCACAAACCATTTCTTTTTTAGGAAGAGATCTTAAGAATGATGTATCACTTATTACTAATTTAGGTTGATAAAAAGCACCTATAAGATTTTTTCCAAAAGTTGAATTTATTCCAGTTTTCCCGCCAATTGCAGAATCAACTTGTGCAAGTAGAGTAGTAGGAATATTTATAAAATTGATCCCTCTTTTAAAAATACTCGCTACAAATCCTGCAATATCTCCAGTAATTCCTCCGCCTATGGCTATAATTAAGTCAGAGCGATTCAAATTTTGAGAGAATAAATTATTTAAAAGCAAATTTACTTTATGAACTGATTTATTTTTTTCACTAGCATCTAAATATATAAACGAGAGATTGTATAATTTTAATTTTTTTCTTATTACCTTTAAAAATTTCTTAGGAACATTCTTATCTACAATCAAAGCTATTTTTTTTACCTCGGGACAGGTAAGGCGAATTTTACTATTTAAAATATTTAAAATATTATTACCTATGATAACCGAATAGTTATGATCTTTATTTTTGTATTTAATTTCCTGAATATTCATAAAGTTTGAGTATTTTATTTGTAATGATATTTGGCTTTAATATACCGCATTTAATTCTAAAATCTGCCTTACTATAAGTTTTCTTACGATTTATGTAAATTTTTTTAACAGTATCACCAAGATTTTTTTCAGCTAATAGAGGTCTTTTTTTTGTGTTTACTAGTCTTCCAATTAATATGTTAATGTTCACATCTAACCAAAAACTAACAGATGTTTTTTTTACCATTTCTCGAATATTTTTATTCATAAACGAACCTCCGCCCAAAGAAATAACTGAATTTTTTCTATTTTCTAGCTCTTTTAGAGTTAATCTGTTTTCCACAATCCTAAAATAATTTTCTCCTTTTTTTTTAAAGATTAAATTAATCGAAGATCCTTCTTTTTTTTCAATAATGCTATCCATGTCTACAAAACTAAAAGATAGCTTTTTAGCTAGATTTAAGCCGATAGTTGATTTACCAACACCCATCATTCCAGTTAATATTAGGTTTTTTCTCAATTTATTATTTGAATTAAAATTTGATTTTTCATAATTATGTCTTATTTTTTGAGTTTAAATTAATTTTGTTACTATGCAACTTAAATACAATAGACAACCCAGTTTAGGAAATTCAATAATAAGGATACTCGTAAAATTAATAATTTTGATTGTGGTTTTTGTTTTAACTATTTTTTTAATTGAAAAAATAAATTTTCCTAGCCCTCAAAAGAAATACGATATTGACATTACTAATGATATTAAAAAGCTTTGACAAATTTGTAAGTTCAATAATTTTAGCTTTTTTGATTACTTCTTTGCAAGCAGAGGAAAATAAAATTGATATTTGGAAAAAGAATAGCGGCAGCAACAATATTTCAAATAGCACAAACCAACCTTCAAAAAATGACTCTATTTCTTCTCCAACAGGTATCGCCGACGGTTTATCAAAAAATCAAAGTATCAAAATAGAGGACTCTAAAATTGATAGCTCTGAAAAAATTGAAGTATTTGGCGTACATGACCCTGCAGATTATAATTTCAACTTAAATATGTGGTCTTCAACAAATGCAGAAGATGTTAGATCCAGCTTAAAAAGATTAAAAAAAATTAAATTATCAAAAACCTCAAGTGAGCTATTGGAAAATGTGTTGCTTTCATTTTCGTATCCTCCGGTTGGAATGGATAATAAAGAGTTTGTAAATTTAAAAATTAATTGGCTGATTGATAATGATCGTGTTGAGCTGATAGAGGATTTTCTAAAACAAAATAATGATTTTAACGGAAAGAGTAGAGCAGTTCAATATCTTGTTGATAAAAATATAGCTCAAGCCAATATCAAAAAAGGTTGCGAACAGATTAGATTTATTGACAGCAAAATCAAAGATGCCTATTTGGAAAAATTTAAAATTTACTGTTTAGTATTTGATAAAAAGAATTCTCAAGCTCAACTTTTGTACGATCTATTAAGAGAACAGAATCAATCAGATAAATTTTTTGATGATAAAATTAATTTTTTGTTAGGAATTACCAATAAAACTTCAGAAAAGATCAATGATAAAAATTTGCTTAATTTTTACTTGTCCAGCGTCACTATCAAAGATTTTAATTATGAGCCAAATAAAAATACAAAAAAAGAAATATGGAATTACTTGAATGCTGCAAATCTTATTAGATTTGAAAATATTGAGGATAGGAACAAATTAAACGATTTGGAACTCGCTGCAAATCTTGGACAAGTTGATGTAAATTTAATTTTTAGCATATATAAACAAATAAGTTTTGATTTGAATACATTGATTAATGCTAAAAATTCCTATCAAAGGTTAGATGAAATAGATGCAAGGTCATTAATTTATCAAAGATATTTGTTATCTGAAGATATTGACTCCAAGGTAGAATATTTATTCATACTTGAAGAACTGTTTAAAAAGAATAAAAAATTAAATATTTATTCTAAATTTTTAAGCGATGAAATTAAAAAAATTGGAATAGACAATATTCCAGAAAATTATAAAGAGTTAGCAGAGAGTAAAATTCTAACTAACGTAAATTCTGTCTCGGGTAAAATTCAATATAATGACAAAGTTTTACATCAATCTAAAATTATTAAAGTATACGTAGAAAAAGAAAATTTTAAAAAAAATCAAAAAGATATAGACAAGATTTTTAAAAAGATAAGTAAAAATAGAAAATATTTTTACTCAGCAAAAGATCTCGCACTAATAGAATCTTTAGTGAAAGATGGTTTTAAAATCCCGTCAAATTTTAATTATAATGAACTAGCCTCAAAATATGATGTCCCTAGTAATTTAACTGAACTAATTAAAAATAAACAAAATGCTTTTCTTGCCTTAAAAATTATAGAAATTATTGGCGAGGATGAACCCAACGAACTTGATCCAGAAACGATCTATTTTATCACTAATCTTCTCAATAAAATGAACTTAATCAAAATAAGAAATAAAGTTTTGATATCCGCACTACCCTTAAGAGCTTAATTTTACTATAATGAGTAATGTCATCTCGAGAAATTATTATTGAGCCAGATCCTATATTAAGAAAAAAAAGTGAAAACTTAGAAAAAGTTGACACAAATTTACAGAAATTAATGGATGATATGTTAAGCACAATGTATGGTGCCCCGGGGATAGGATTGGCCGCCGTTCAAATAGGAATTCTAAAAAGAGTTATTGTGATAGATGTTTCGAAAGAAGATGAAAAAAAAAATCCAATATTTTTGATCAATCCAAAAATTACTTATAAATCTAAAAAAACATCAGTTTATGAAGAGGGTTGTTTGTCTTTACCTGGTCACTTTGCAGAAATAGAACGACCAGCAGAGTGTCATGTAGATTTCATTGATTATTTCGGAAAAAATAAAAAGATACAAGCAGGTGGAATTTTATCAACTTGTATTCAGCACGAAATAGATCATTTAAATGGAATTTTATTCATTGATTATTTATCTAAACTTAAAAAGGACATGATTATTAAAAAACTTGTGAAACGCAAAAAAGAACTTAGTAAAATTGTATTGTAAGTTAAATGGCTTTAAAATTAATTTTTATGGGGACACCAGAATTCGCAGTACCAATTTTGAAAACAATAAACGAGTCACGACACGTTATTCAAACAGTTTATACAAATGAGCCCACAAAAAGTAATCGTGGTCAAAGAATTAATTTGTCTCCAGTACATAAATACGCTGAAATGAATAATTTAAATGTAAGGTGTCCTAAAACATTAGATACTGAAAACGAGCATAAGTTTTTAATTTCAGCTAAACCAGATGTGGTGATTGTTGTTGCTTACGGAAAAATTTTACCTAAAAAAATACTTAAAATTAACAAAACAAAATTTATTAATATACATGCTTCACTGCTCCCTAGGTGGAGAGGTGCTGCACCGATACAAAGAGCAATTATGTCAATGGATAAAGAAACAGGGATATCAATTATGAAAATTATTCCAAAACTAGACGCAGGTCCATTCATGTTACAAAAAAAAATTAATATCACTGATAAAGATTATTTTATTTCACTTAGTGAAAAACTATCTAAGGTAGCTTCTAAGCTCATTTTAGAATCATTAGATTTAATTGAAAAAAATAAATTTAATTTCGTTAACCAAGATGATGAGAAAGCAACCTATGCAAAAAAAATTGAAAAAATAGAAAGTAGAATTAATTGGAGTTTACCTGCAGAAAACATAATAGCTAAAATAAAAGCACTTAATCCCTATCCTGGGTCATGGTTTCAACACAATAATATTAGATTTAAAATAATAAAAGCTAAAGAAATAAAAATTAATGGAGAAATAGGAAAGGTATTAACTGATGATTTAGTTATAGGGTGTAAAGAAAATGCTGTAAAAATAATCTTAATTCAAAAACAGGGTAAAAAAATTTTATCAACTAAAACTTTTTTGTCTGGTCACAAAATAAAAAAAGGCGAAATACTTAATTAGTGAAGTATAATTACCAGATTGTCATAGAATATTTAGGATTAGGTTTCGTTGGTTGGCAGTTTCAGAAAAACGGTAAATCTATACAGGCAGTTGTTGAAAAAGCATTATCAAAAGCACTCAATAGGCAAATTAAAATTATCGGATCAGGGAGAACAGATTCAGGGGTAAATGCATGGGGTCAAAGTGCACATTTTATAGTTCAAAATGAAATTAAAGATTTATTTAAACTATTATCAACTTTAAATTTTTTTTTAAATAAACATCACATTTCAATTTTAAAAATAAAAAGAAGAAAATTAAATTTCCATGCTAGGCACAGCGCTAAAAAACGTCAATATGAGTATATAATACTCAATAGACTTGCCAAACCTTCAATTGATAATCATAGAACTTGGTTGGTAAAAAAAAAATTAGATCTCTATGAGATGAGAAAGGCAATAAAATTTTTTATAGGAACTCATGATTTCTCTGCATTTAGAGCATCGTCTTGTGCAGCTGCAAGTCCAGTAAAAACAATCAGCTATGCAAATGTGATTAAAAAGAAGGATAAATTCATAATAAAATTTGAGTCTCAATCCTTTCTTCAAAAACAAGTAAGATCAATGGTAGGATGTTTAAAATATGTTGGAGAAAAAAAATGGAAACCTGAAAAGATAAAAAAAATAATTAAGTTAAAAAAACGGAGCGAATGTGCGCCTCCAGCTCCAGCATCCGGTTTATTTTTAAAGAAAGTTTTTTATTAATTATTAATTAACATTTTAAAATATTGAATTTGAATTTTTTTCCATTTGTATTTTTTCACAAATGAGTAAGATTTTCTTGAAAACTTTTCCCAAATAATTTTTTTATTTTTTAAATCAGATATCTTTTTAACAAGATCATGATTTGAATTAAAATTTAAAACATTATTATCAAAATTTGCAGCCACTAAATTACTACAAATCACAGGTAAGCCATATGACATATACTTAAGAACTTTTACTTGAACACCAGTAGCGATATATAAATTTGCCAATCCGCAAAAAGAATTTTTGACATATTTAATAATTTCCTTTTTAGACCCAATTATTTCCACATTCTTGTTTCTTGATAGAAGGATTTTATCACGATTTTTTATATTTCCGATTATACAAAATCTTATTTCTGGCATCAATTTATTCAATTGTGGGAGAATATTTTTTATAAAATCTCTACAAGCTAAAATGTTTGGCAGATAATTTAAATTACCTACAAACAATATTTTATTCTTTTTTGGAGAATAGGAAATTTTTTTATGTATTTTTTCAATAGACTCATCAACTTTTAAAATTTTTTGATTAAATTTGCCTTGAACTTTTTTTACCTCATTTTTTGAAAATAATAAAACCTTATCAAATATTGAAAAAATTTTATTTTCGACTCTTTTGACAAAAATACTCTCTAAAAAATAAATATATTTCATAGGATTAAGAAAGCTTAAATACTTGTAGGTTTGCTTATAATTTTCAGAATATAAATCGCCCATGTCAAGAATAGTCGTGCCATAAAAATTTTCTGGAAGATACTGACTTGCTCTAATATGTTGAAAGAAAATAATTTCATAATTGTTGGATGCATCTTGAATATAATCTTTCATATTTTTAGAAAAAAAAAGTCCAAATTGTATCGGTTGAATTTTTATGAGAGAAATAAGGCAATAAAAAAACTTTAAAAAAATATTTGGGCGGATAAATGATACGATATTGTTATTACCATTATTTAATTTTTTTTCCCCTAAGTAAACTATATCTACATTATATTTCTTTTTTAATGTATTTATTATTTTTAAAGATCTAATAACATCCCCTGAATATCTACCTGAAAAAGGATCTCTGGTTGAAATATATAAAATTTTTCTCATTTTTTTTCTTTAATCTTCTTAAATTTTGTTATTCTCCATCTAGATCCTTGTCCAACAATGTATCCTACACACTTGGCTGTGCCGCAACGGCAAGGGTAATTTTTAAAATCTTCATCATAGCTAAACCCATAGTCATAAGATAACTCTTCACCTTTTTTAATATTTTTCATTGCATAAACCCATACTTTAAAGCCTGTGCCAAATACTTCACAATTAGGATCACAAGAATGGTTTATAAGTCTAGCTGTATTAAATTTATAATCTCCATCAAGATCGTATTTTTTATTAATGTTAAATAGATAAATTGCTTTATTATTATCGAATTTAGGGTCAATCTCACTTTTTTTCACTGATATAATCTTACCTTTATATTCAATAATTTTTGTACCCCTTTTTATGTTTTGGCACGCATATAAACCTTTATTGTCTATCTTTGACTTTTTAATTCTGTAAAGCTTCACTTAAAATACTCTACCAAAAAATTGAAATAAATTTTTGTTAGTTTCTTTAAATCTGAGACCGATACACATTCATCAACTCTATGCATGGTTTTATTCACTAATCCAAATTCAAGACAAGGAGAAATTTTTTTAATAAATCTTGCATCAGAGGTCCCTCCGGTCGTAGAAAGTTTTGGATTTATTTTTGTAATTTTCTTAATAATTTTTTTTGCCATAAATATTGTCTTACCTGGTTTTGTTAAAAAAGCTTCTCCATTTACCAGATAATTGATCTCATATTTGCATTTATTTTTTTTACTAATTTGTTTAACTATTGAATTAATTTTTTTCTTCAATGTGAAAGAAGTGTGTAAATTATTATACCTTATATTGAACTGAGCTCTCGCTCTAGCAGGTATTACATTATGTGCCTTATTATCTACATTTATTGACGTAAATTCTAAATTTGAAGGTTGAAAATTTTTGTTTCCTTTATCAAATTTTTTTTCTTTCAGTTTTTTACATATAGCAACCAATGTATTTATTGGATTATTTGTTAGATGAGGATACGCAATATGACCCTGGGTCCCTGAAATCTTGATTTTTCCTGATAAACTTCCTCTTCTTCCAATTTTAATCATTTCTCCAAGTTTATTAGGATTAGTTGGCTCTCCCACAATGCAAAAATCAATTTTTTCTTTTTTTCTTTTGAGGTAATCTATTACTTTCTTGGTTCCATTTATGGCATAACCTTCTTCATCACCCGTAATTAAAAAGCTTATTGAACCATTAAACTTTTTGTTTTTTTGTAAAAATTTACTTACTGCTGAGGCAAAGCAAGCAATTGAACTCTTCATGTCATTAGCACCCCTACCAATTAAATAATTTTTTTTTACTACAGGTTTAAAAGGATTTACTGTCCAATCTTTAAGATTTCCTGGAGGAACTACGTCTGTATGGCCTGCATAACAAAGATTTGGCCACTTTTTACCAATTCTTGCATAAAGGTTTTTTATTGGCTTACTACCTTTATCCTTAAATTCTAGAATTTTACAATTAAAACCTAATTTTTCTAATTTTTTACTTAAAAGTTTAATTGCTCCTGCATCCTCAGGAGTAACACTTGGAATTCTTATTAGTTCTTTAGATAATTGTAATTCGTTAATTATAGTCATTAGTCTCTAAGTAAATCATTTATAGAGGTTTTGCTTCTAGTTTTTTCATCAACTTTTTTAACAATAACTGCACAGTATAAAGAAGGTCCACCGGGGTTAGATTTGTTAGGCAAGCTTCCGGGAACTACAACTGAATATGCAGGAACTTTACCATAATGTATTTCTCCAGAGTTTCTATCCACTATTTTTGTAGATGCACCAATGTAAACTCCCATTGATAATACGGCACCTTCCTCAACTAAAACACCTTCAGCAATTTCAGATCGAGCACCGATAAAACAATTATCTTCAATAATTACTGGACCAGCTTGAAGCGGTTCTAAAACACCACCTATGCCTGCACCACCAGAAATATGACAATTTTTTCCGACCTGAGCACATGAGCCAACAGATGCCCAAGTGTCAATCATTGTACCCTCATCTACATAAGCTCCAAGATTTACAAAACTTGGCATTAAAACTACATTTTTGGCAATGTACGCTCCTTTTCTTACAACTCCGTTCGGAACATGACGATATCCAGCTTTTTTCCAATCTTTTTCTTTCCAGCTAACTGTTTTGCCAGGTACTTTGTCATACCAAGTAGTATAAGGACCTTTCATCATTTCCATTTTATTAATTCTAAAGCTCAA
>MDTE01007411.1_pt1 | contig 12108 bp, 10 predicted proteins | sample 811231 | NCBI WGS metagenome assembly MDTE01 (sample SAMN05326651, study PRJNA326480) | marine metagenome | isolation source: seawater | place: Indian Ocean: Red Sea | collected 2010
CAGTTTCAAATTTTCCCCTCTATTAATTTGCTCAAAAAACTGGAAAATTATACTTGCCATTTTCCCTTTGTGCCTTTCACCTGGTCCAAAAACATTGAAATATTTAAGACCAATCCATTTATTTGTGATATTTTTTTTTTTGAGAACCCATTTATCAAATTCATTTTTGCATACTGCATAAGGGTTTAACGGAATTAGATCTGTAATTTTCTCATGCGAATCTGAAAACCCAGAATTTCCATTACCATACGTTGCTGCGCTACTAGCATATATGAATTGTATATTTTTTTCTGCTGATATATTGAATAATTTTTTTGAAAATAGAACAATATTTTCTTTTAAGAATTTCATATTATTCTCTAGCGTGTTACTACAAGCACCTAAATGGATAATAGAATCAATTTTGGAATTTTTATTTGTTTTATACCATTCCCAGAAATTTTCAATTGAAATTAATTCTTTGAAATTCCTTCCTTTTAAATTTTCTAACTTATTTTTGTTATTTATTAAATCTTCAACAATAACAATGTCATCTATATTAGAACAATTAAGAGCTTTTAATAAATTTGAACCTATAAAACCAGCTGCTCCTGTAAGTATTATCATAAGATTTTAATTCTTTTTTTAGAATATTGTGCGCTAACAATAAAGATAAATAACAAAATTAAGCTTTATTATCATTTTTTTCTGAACCATAATAATGATAATACTGATAATAGTAGTAATAGTAGTAAGAACCATAACTGCTTTTCCCTGTCACAGCGTTCATAATTATACCTGACAATGGAGCATTAATATTTCTTAAGTTAGATACTGTATGATGAAATGCTTTTTTATCTGTCTGCCCTACTTTTATAACCAAAACGATTTGGTCAATTTCTTGGGAAATCATAGTTGCATCTGTAACAGCAATTAGAGGAGGCGAATCAAAAAGGACTATATCCCAATCATTTTCTAATGTTTTTACTAATCTAGCCATACGATCAGAACCTAGTAATTCTGAAGGATTAGGTGGTATAATACCCGCTGTAATCAAACTTAAATTTTTGACTCCACTTGATTGAACTAGTTTTTTATAATTATCAATAGAACCAGATAAAAATGCTGTCACGCCGGGTTCTCTTTTTAAATCAAATACCTTGTGAACTACTGGACGGCGTAAATCTGTATCAACAAGTAAAGTCTTTTTACCTAGATTGGCATAAGTTATTGCTAAATTTGCTACAGTGGTCGTCTTACCTTCACCCGGTCCGGCACTTGATACTAAAATAGATTTTGGCTCAGACTTAGTAGAAGAATATAGCATGCTAGTCCTTAAGCCACGGTATGCTTCAGAGACTGGTGATTTTGGATCTTCTCTAGTCATCAAACGACGCTTTAGACCTTTGCTAGAATTACTATTCCCAAACTTCTTTCGAAAATTAAACAAAGGTTTTTTATTCTCATCACCAATTGAGGGAATAATACCTAAAACAGATAGATTAAGTTTATTAATCTCGTCTACAGTCTTTATTGAATTATCCAAAAATTCTAAAGAAAAAGCTAAAGCAACACCGAAGCCAAGCCCGAATATAAGGCCCATAATAATAATTCTTTTACTATCTTTTGCAGAGTTTATCGGTTCCTTTGCATAATCAACAATTTGAACTCTTCCAATTTGAGAGGCAACATTTATTTTTGCTTCTTCTAATTTTTGTCGAAGCAAAACATAACTTTGATTTAATACAGAAATATCTCTCTGCATTTTAGAAAATTTTAATTGCTTAGGTGGTAATTCATTAAGCTTAGTATTTAAGATATTCAATAATTTATCCGCTTCTTTTTTCCTAAGATTCAAACCAATTATTTCAGAATCTAAAGCTATTAATTCTAAAACAATTTCTTGCCTTGATTTAAGCGGATCTTCTGAAGTAATCCCTTGCGCTACCAGTTTGTTAACTTTTTCTATTAATTGTTTTTTTAATGATAGTAATCGATTATTTAATTCAATCACCGCTACATGATTTTTGCCATACTGTACTTCATTTTGAATAATAGACGATTCTAAAACAGCAATTTCTCCTCTAAGTGAAAGAACCTGTATATTGATATTGTTAAGCAGCTGATCAGTTAAACTCTTTTCTTCAGCTGATAATCGAGATTTGCCGATATTATATTTTTGCTGTTTGATATTTATTTCAGATTCAAAGTTATAAACTTCTGACTCTACATTTGAAATCTGAGAAACTAAATTCAGAGCACTTCCATCTAGATCATACATACGCTCCTTTTTTTTGAATTCAGTAAGTTTTATTTCAGAGTTAATTAAATCATTCTCTTGATCTTTTACTAATTTTTCTAAAAACTTAAGAGAGCTAGCCGCTTGTTCACTACCAAGCATATGTTCAAACTCTTCATATTTTTCTGCTATAGTATTAACAATTAGTTTTGCTTCTGCAGGCCATACAGATGTATATGATATATCAATTATATCAGTTCCTTTTCTTGGTGTTGCATTTAGATTTTGTATTAATTTTCCAACAAATCTCTCACCAATTTCATCGTTGTATTTCATACTGTATTTAACAGGTTCTTCCATATTAGAATTATAAATTCCGAGTGTGAAAAATTCTTTTAAAAAAGTCCTCACTCTTCGCCCACGCGGATAAAATGGATAAGAACCAAATAAAGCAAGATTATTTTTTTTATTTGGCCAAATTTCTTTTATTGTTGCTTTCACAACTCGCCTAGATTTAATTAGCTGGATCTCATTTATCATTCGATCTCTATCACGGTTTCCAGTCATATCCATAACCATGCCAGCACCAGGTTTATCTTTAACAGCGACTGTAACGACTGCAGTATATTCAGGTTTTTTAACAGACACAAAATAAATAGAGATTAATAACCCAATTAAAGTAAAAAAAATTATTTTTTTTGAATGAATTTTTAATATTAAAAAATAATCTCTTAATGATAATTCTATATTATTATTATCTATACTATAATTATTTGATTGAGTTTGATTCATATCTTCAATTATTATTAGGTCTAAGTTGAATGTATAAATTTATTAGACTCAAGATTGTATTTAATGCACCAACCTGATTTATAAAATAATTTGAAAATTTCTGAGGAATGATTATTGTATCGTTTGGTTTAATTGGTATAAATCCAGATCGATCTCCATTATCAAAAAACTTCTTCAAGTTTAATACATATACTATTTTCCCATTTTTATCTGATACTTCACGATAGACCCTTACCCTTTTTAACATTGCACCTTTTTTTGGTCCCCCAACTATAGATATTAATGATGCTAAATCAATCCCATTATAGACCAAATGACTACCAGGATTATTCACATGCCCCCATACATTAACATTTATCATAATTCTACCATCATTACTAGTAATATATCTTTCACTTGAAATTTGATAATCTTTGATTGAACCATAAATATCAATAGATACATCTTCTTGCGCTAATAAAAAAGATATTAGATAAACAAACGAAAAATATATAAGTCTTTGTTTTTTCACTATTACCTAACCTAATTAAAAAATAGATTTTTGAGGATGCTGGTTTTTCGAGCTTCTTCTTCATATTCCATTTGTATATGTTCCCCTTCAATTAAAGCTTTAGGATTATCAAAAACAAGTTTATGTGCATCTTTTCCAATCCATTTAAATATAGTATTATATGCTTCAGCTAAACAAAAATTTCTTTTTTTATCATTATGTGCATCAGAACCAAGTATTTGTGCCCAACCATTTTTAATTATCCTTTCAGAACATTTTTTTGTACCCTTGCCAAAGGTACCCAATACACTACCAGCATCAATTTGTATAAGGCAACCGAGATTTAACCAATCAAAAACAGTGTTGATTTCATTCTGGACACTCAAATATCTCTCAGGATGAGCAATAATTGGATTTACACCAGCCATTTTCAAATTAAATAATAATTCAGTCTGAAAATCAGGAATTATATGAGGTTGAAATTCAATTAACATAAATTTTTTCACTGAAAAGACAGCAAGAGGATCATCTATTAATGATTCTATAGTTGGGTTGAAAAATACTTCAGATGCTAAATGAAGTTTAATAGAAATTTGATTTTTATCTAATTCATTTTGAAGTTTTTTTATTTCACCATGTATAAAACTATAGTTAAGGTTTCTATATTCAACTTTAGGGTGTTTATAGTGAACTGTATTTACCACGTCCGTAATTCCTTGCTCCGAAGCAAATCGCAGCATATTTAAAGACATTTCAAGCGATTTGGATCCATCATCTATATTTGGGAGAACATGGTTATGAAAATCTATCATATTTTATATTTATAAGTATAAAAAAATGGAATAGTAAAAGTTGATGTAAACTTAATTAAAAATATAATTCTAATAAAAAATAATTTTTGTGTAAATATAGCTCCGCCTCGTAAGTCACATGTGACAAATGAGGAAAAAAGATTTTATATTTGGAATTCTTATTATTAAGAGTAGCGTTTTAGAGCACTATTCATTATTAATTCAACAGTCTTAGAAGCTTTTAAACAAACTATTTTAATTGAATTATCAATCTCTTTACATAAAAATACCAATTCATCAGCAAAAGAGGGACCGATTATTTCAATACCTGAAAAATCAAATACTATTTTTTGATGATGATTTATATTATTCATCAGCATTTTTGCCTGATCTCGACTACAAAGCATTTCATTATTAATTCTTGCCAAATTAATAGGAATATGAACCTTATTTGTAAATTTTGAAAACATTTCCTGAAAAATGATTTTAATCTCTTTTTTGCTTTTGGTATCAATTTTTAGTTGAATTTTTGTGCCTTTAGCTTGTTTTGATTCCTTTAGAGACCAATGATTTAACTTGCTATTATATTCTAAAGAAATTTCACTGGAATCAATAATTGTTGAATCAAACAACATCATTAATGATTTTATATCATTTCCTGATGACCTTTTATTGGTTGATTCTACAGGACCTTTCGCAAGTTCTATAGCTGAAATTTTTTTTGTCTCTAATCCAAACTGATTTTGAATATGTTTAAAAATTCCGAGTCCATTATCATTTGCAATAATATGGGTTTCATCATAGGTACTAAATATTTTAATGGACATAAATGTTGCTTTTGAGTGGTCCTTAATATTATTAACCAATACTGATAGAGCATAATGACAAATTTCATTTATGTTTTTTGGTAAAATATGTGTGTGAGGTGAAAAATTTTCTAAAATTTTTACAGAAGATAAACCTTTATTAATATTCAAATCTTTTGTGAAATTAAGCTGAGGCTTAAGTTTATAATAGCGGTCTCTTGTTTTACCATGAGCTATAATTTTATCATCATTAACTAAATTATTAACATGTTTTAATACAGCTTGTCTTGAAACACCAAATTTCGCTATAGCTGCTTTAACTATATCATGCTGGTGGCTAGATATATTATTTAAAATAAAATCTTGAATATTTTCTCTAGAGTTTTTTTTAATAGTAACGGAGGACATATATCAACTTATTTTAGTAAAATTATAAACCAAAAATTTTTTATTATCAACCAATTAGATTAAAATTTTAAAAAATTTTAGTTTATATTTTGATATAAACAAATAAGGGAAGTTGATTTGAATACGATAGAGCAATCGTGGTATGTTGTTTACACTAAACCTAAACACGAAAAAACTGTAGAAAAAAACTTATCCGAACAAAGCTTTGAAACTTTTTTACCCCTAATTAAAAAACACAAAAAATGGAGTGACAGAAAAAAATGGGTCACCTTCCCTCTTTTTAAATCTTATGTATTCGTACACTCGATATCATCCAAAATACAAGAAGTCTTAGCCACTAAGGGTATCGTTAAGTTAGTTAAGTTTAATAAAAGCCCTGCAATCATAAAGGAAAATGAAATAAATAACATTAAATTAATGCTAAATGGGAATTACGACCTTCAAAATACAGACTATTTTCGAAAAGGGAATAAAGCCCAAGTCATAGAAGGACCTTTGAAGGGATTAAAGGGAGAAGTATATCGTATAGGAAATAATGATAGACTCTTGATTAGAGTTGATGCAATCCAACATTCAATCTCAATTCAAATAGAAAGATCATATTTAAAATTGTTATGATTAAACCTGATTGAATAATATAATTAATATATGAATATTGACTTTTTTAGATATCAAAGCATTTTCATTTTTCTTATAAATATTATTGTAATTCCGTATGCATTTTGCTCAGAAAACATGCTAGGTGTTTGGATAAATTCATCAGTTAATAATAAAAAAATATTTGTTTTCGATTTTCAAAAAAATAATAGGTTTGAGTTAAATATAAAAAAAATTGACGGTAAAATTTCAAAACACTATGGAGAATATTTTATAAATAAAGAAAAAGTGCCTAATACTATAGACCTAAAAAACATAACTAATCACACAGGACCACTTTTTGGTATTATCAAAACAATTGATAATAATTCAATTTTAATTTCAGAATTTTCAAAGAAATGGAAGTTGAGACCAATATCATTTAGAAAAAATAATTCAAGAATATTTAAAAAATTAATAAAGGAATAATAGCATGGACCCCATAAAAGATTTAATTGTCTCATATGAGAATAGTATCCCTATACTTGGATTCATAATAAATTTTTCCCTAACATCAATATTATCTTGGATTTTAGCATTAGTTTATCAAAAATATGGTACATCTTTATCTAATAAGGAATCTTTAGCAAAAATTCTTGTCTTTATATCAGTAACTACTATGCTAATTATTACTATAGTTAAGTCTTCTTTAGCATTATCTCTAGGTTTAGTAGGCGCACTTTCAATAATTCGGTTTAGAACTGCTATTAAAGAGCCGGAAGAATTAGCCTATTTATTTTTGGCTATTTCTATAGGACTAGGTTTTGGAGCAAACCAATCCTTGGTAACTATTACTTCCTTTATCTTGATAATCTTTCTAATAATTGTATTATTCTATTTTTTTAAAAATGCCAGCAAAACTAATAACATGTTTATAACCATTGAATGTTTGAATAAAAAAAATATCGATATTGATATTTTGTCAAAAATTTTTATTGATAATTGTAGTATGGTAAAGCTTCATCGTTACGATACATCCTCAGAAAACTTTGAAGCAATATTTCTAGTTTCACTTAATGATTTACTATCGATCAAAGAAATAGAAGATAAAATAATAAACTTAAATAGTAATACAAAAATCACTTTTTGGGAAAACAATATTTAATCTGCAGTGATTTTAAAAAATGCCAAGGAAAAGTTTGCTTTAAAAAAGAAATGGATATTTAAAGTTTTTTTTACTTTGATATTTATTACACTTGGAATGATAATACAAAGATTCGGGATTATTGGAAATGCAATAATCCCTTACTTAAATGAAAAAAAAGAACAAATAAATATTTTTACCAATACTTTTAAAGGAAAAGTAATACATATTAATATTCCTTTTAATGATTATAAAAAATTAAGTACTAAAAGAAAAATTGCATTAGATAATGGATTTTTATTTAATGATATTAATAGTTCAGTTTCTGGTAATCTCATCTTTGGAACCGATACATCTAGGATAAAAATCAGACTTAAAGGAGATTGGATTAGCCACCTAGACACAAGAAAATGGTCCTTTAGAGTTGAACTAAAAGAGGATAAAAATTTATTCGGATTAAAAAAATTCTCCCTTCATCACCCCAGAGAAAGACATTGGATAAATGAATGGATATTCCATAAAGCTTTAAGCCAAGAAAGTATTATCTTTCTAAGATATTACTTTGTGAAAATAATATTAAACGGGGAAGATCTAGGAATTTATGCTCTTGAAGAACATTTTGATAAAACTTTAATTGAAAACAACCAAAAAAGAGAAAGTGTAATTATTAAATTTAATGAAAATCTATTGTGGGAAGAATTATTTCAATATACAGGATTAATTCAAAATTTTCCATTCTCAGGTTATGGCTCTTTTAATTCTAGTTCAATCAAGGGATTTAACCAAAACTATATTAATAATGATTCACTGTTAAGCCATTATTACAAATATTCATCTTCTATGCTTTACGAGTATAGAAATGGAAAATTGGAATTAGATGATGTTTTTGATATAGAAAGCTTGAGTAAATATTTTGCTTTATGTGACTATTTGTGCGCAAATCACAGCATTTTATGGAATAACTTGAGGTTTTACTTTAATCCTATTACAAGGAAATTAGAACCAATTGGTTTTGATGCAACAATCAAGTACAACGATAGATTGATTGTAGACCAAAAAAATAATTTGAAAAGCAATAGGTTTTTTCTTGAAAAACTTTTTGAAAATGAAAAATTTCTAAAATCATACTTTGCTAATTTAAATCATTACACAAATACCCATTTTTGGAAAAATTTCAAATTGAAAAATCATAATTTTATGCAAGAACAAATTGATATTTTACGAACCGAGTGGCCTAATTATTTACCTGATACATCCATATTTACAAAAAAAGAACTGCTATTAAAAAATTTATTTTCTCCCACTCACTCAACAATCTCATTCATAGAAAACATAGATGAAAAACAAATCACTATTTCTATAGCAAACACACAAAAATTACCTTTAGAAAACTTCAGCTTAAAAGTTCAACAGAAAAACCTTTATCCTTATAGTCAAAATTTTTGGATGAAAGGTAAGATTGATAATAATACAATTTCTTTTAAAGAATTATTATTTAAAAAACCAAATCAATTTATTTTTAATAATCCCCTAGGTTTTATTTTAAAATATGAAATTCTTGGTTCAAATAAACCAATATACTCATCAGTGTTAAATAAGAATCCTAATCAATTTAAAAAAATCAATTTTGATTACAGATTAATTAATTATTCTAATTTCTCATTTATAAAAGAAGATTCTACCAAGACTAAAATCTTTTTTTTATCAGGGCATCATGTTATTGAAGAAAATATTTATTTCCCAAGCGATAAAAAAATTTTTATTTACGAAAACACTAAAATTGATTTTACTAATTATTCAGCAATATTCTCTAAATCTCCTTTTTACATACTTGGCAAAAATGAAAATCAAATAATTTTTTATTCCTCGGATTCTAGTGGCCAGGGATTAAATATTATTAATTCAAAAAGCAAATCAATTATAAACTATGCAAATTTTTCAAATTTTAATTTAAGATCATTTGAAACTAACTTTAAAACTGGGGCAATAACAGTCTATGAGTCTCCAATTGAAATAAAACACTGCAAATTTTTAGAAAATAACTTTGAGGATGCATTAAATATAATTAGATCTGAATTTATAATTGATCATACTTACTTTATTAATAACAAATATGATGCACTAGACATTGATTATTCCTTTGGGGAAATAAACAATAGTTATTTTTTCAGAAGTGGTAATGATGCAATAGATTTTTCTGGAAGTATTATAGAAATGGAAAACATAACAATTAAAGATGCAGGAGATAAAGGAATAAGCATTGGAGAAAATTCAAAGGTATTAATCCAGAATGTTAAAATAACCGATACGAAAATCGGAATCGCAAGTAAAGATTTATCTGATTTAAAGATTGATATCGCTAATGTAAATAATGCATTAGTTGGATTTTCTGTATTTCAAAAAAAGGACGAGTTTGGCCCAGCATCCATCGAAGCTAAAAACATTGTAATTGAATCATGTACTGATAGTTTTTGGGTTGAGACTAAATCAAAACTAATAATTGATAATAATCATGTTTCTCCAAATAAAGAAAATATAAAAGAAATCTTGTATTGATTTATATATTATAAATAAATATATCAGAAAATGCGCTACGAAAGAAAGTTTATTATAAATAATGATTTAAATATTAATATTGAAAATATAGTCAAAATTATACATGGGCAATTCTCCCCAATCTATTCATCGAGGTATATTAACAACATTTATTTTGATAGTATAGACCTTAATAATTTTCACAATAATTCTGAAGGTTTATCCAAAAGAGGGAAAATAAGGATAAGATGGTATAATAAATTTTTCGGAAAATCAGATCAACCGACTATTGAGTTAAAAGAAAAAATCGGAGTACTAGTTAAAAAACGATTATTCAAAATTCCTAATCTAGAAATAAGAGAAAATGCAAATTTTAATAAATTTTTTCGGAAAAATATCTATAAGTCATTAGATAAAGAGATTCAAATTCACTTATCAAATAAAATTGCGACAGTAATTAATAGATACAATAGAAAATATTTCATATCCAAAAATAATTATTTTCGAATTACAATTGATAAAAACCAGATGGTTACAAATCCAAATAAAATAAAATATCCCGTACCACTAAATGCGATTTATAAAAACACTTCAATCTTAGAATTAAAATACGATATAAAACACGAAGCAGAGGCTAGATTAATTACCAACGATTTACCATTTAGACTCAATAAAAACTCTAAATATGTAAATAGTTTAAAATCTATTTACCATAATTATTAATAGAATAATTTTGTATGATTATCAGTAAATAAGGATATATATTTTTCTATCCTAATTATCAATGATCAAATTATCAAAAATATTATTTTTAATAATAAAGTCTCCTATAAATATTGCCTTTTCTTTAATTCCTTCCTTATTTAAATGGCAATGATCGATCCACATATCTTCGCTTGATGGTTTAAACTCATTAAACGGAATAATGTTTAAGTTGTTTTTTAAAGATATAGAATCCATTATGGTATTATTTATACTAATAGCTTTTGCACATCTTTTCACAGCATATTTAAGTAAATCCCCTTTATAATATTTCCCCGCAATAGATTGTTTTCTATTTTGGTCAGAATTAAATAAAATTGTTATGGGCAAAATATTTTCTGATTTTGATATGGAAATTATACTCTTAAAATAATTTTGAAGGCCCATTGTTCTTTCCATAGTAAGATTTGTCTTTGCAATCATTTCTTCATGTGGCTGAGATGTTTGTATTGCAAGTCTAGAACCTTCACCTGGCTTGAAATACCTGATTAAAAAAATCCTTATAAATGAAGAAGGGAAATCATTCCATAATTCTTTAAAAATTTTATCTTTATTATAATTTCCACTTGATCTCCAATGACTATAATCTGGTTTATAATCATAAGGTGAACAAAATGGTCCAATATCATTTCCACCCGTATGCAATAGTACTATATCAGGCTTAGTAAAAATACCAAAAGTAATATAACGCATTAATACTTCAAGCGATGTATAGTAGGGAACACCTCCATTAATAACATCTACGTTATAGCCTTTCTCTTCTAAATATGATTGCAAAACAGCTGGATAGGTATCCTCAGAGTCCTTGACACCATCACCCCATGTTGTTGAACCTCCTAAACATAAGATTCTTATTTTGTTTTGAAGTTTCTTTCCTCCTCCAAACCTAAAGCCATGAATATTAGATTTCGTGGAATATTTGCTAAGCCTATAATCAGATCTTAAATCTGATGTCATCCAACTAATATTAGAGCTAGGTTTTTTCAAATTTCCAAGGGAAAAGTCTATACGGTCTTTCATTTTTTCATTAGAAAGAATGATTTTGAGAGTTAAAAAAGAAAAAAATTCAAAAATAAAAACCACATATAATAAATATGCTATAATCTTAAATGTTCTTTTAAAATTTATTTTGATCTTGAGCGCGAATAATGAAATACCCACGGTAAATAAAAATAAATCAAAAAAGAAAAATTTTTGGCTAGCACTAAAACTTAAAACTCCATCTGAATCAAAAAACCAGAGCCATGTCCATTTATTAAACAAAATTATGGAAGAAAGAATTAATAACCCTAGCCTTTGTGAATTATTTAGATTTAAAAAATACTTTTTATGATCTAAAAATATAATTTTTTTCAACAATATTTTCTCAATAAAAATACATTATACATTAAAGGGGGAAAAATCATGATAGAATTTATGTTTTATAGTTTAATATAAACTCAGATTTAATCAAATTATAAGAAATTTTCTTTAAAATAGATTATTATTAGTTCCATTTGACTTTAGATAAATTTGTGTTAACTTGCGTGGTAATCAAGAAATACAAAGATGCGGAAATTTGTAATAATATTAGTCTTTTTATCATC
>MDTE01043936.1_pt1 | contig 12108 bp, 13 predicted proteins | sample 811231 | NCBI WGS metagenome assembly MDTE01 (sample SAMN05326651, study PRJNA326480) | marine metagenome | isolation source: seawater | place: Indian Ocean: Red Sea | collected 2010
AAAAGATTTTTTAATAATTAATTTCACAGGCAAAAATGACTCAATTGGTTTAAGAGTTAATAATAATTTTTTTGTTAAAAAACTTCAAACTAATATAAGAAAAAATAATTTGCTTGTGAATAATATATTTGAATTTACTAAACAAAAAAACGCTAATATAGACAAAAACTTTTCTATTATAGTAAATATTGGTCCTGGGAGCTTCTCCGGTATAAGAATCTCCCTTGCAGTAGCAAAAGGCATTAAAATGGCAAAAGGAGCAAAACTTTATGGATATACCGGTTTACATCTGGCCACATTTACCCTTAAGAATATTGAGTTATTAATTAAAAAAAATTTAATAGAAAATAATTTGATTAAACCAGTCTATTTGAGCTAAATTATATAAAATAATTTATGAGCAAAATTGAAGAAAAATGCAAAGAAAAAGGTGTTAGGCTAACTGATCAGAGAAAAATCATAGCAAAAGTAATGTCAGACTCAAAAGACAAGTATGGTTCGAAGGACCACCCCGATGTTGATGAACTTCATAAAAGAGTAAATTTACTAGACGAAAAAATAAGTATTGCTACAGTCTATAGAACAGTAAAACTATTTGAAGAAGCAGGAATATTAGAAAAACATGATTTTAAAGGAGGAAAAGCCAGGTACGAACAATCCCCAGACGAACATCACGATCATCTTATAGATATAAATAGCGGAGAGATAATAGAATTTGTAAATGAAGAAATTGAAGAACTTCAAAAAAAAGTTGCAGAAAAATTAGGATATAAATTGGTAGACCATAAACTTGAGTTATACGGAACAAAAAATAAAAAAAATTAATATTTTGTCAAAAAAAATTTTTATTAAAACCTTTGGATGTCAGATGAATGAATACGATAGTAATCGTATTTTAAATTTGGCCAAAGAAGTCGGATATATTAAAACTGAAAATGTAAAAAATGTAGATTGTTATGTATTAAACACATGTCATATAAGAGAAAAGGCAACTGAAAAAGTTTATCATGATATTGGCCGCCTTAAAAAAAATTATAAAAATAAAAAAAAACCTATAGTCTTGGTTGCTGGTTGCGTTGCTCAAGCTGAGAACAACGAGATGCTTGAAAGAGAACCTTATATAGATGCTGTAATAGGTCCTCAGTCCTACCAAAATATTCCTAGAATTTTGTCAAAACTTAATGAGAGAAAGAATAAATTTAATTTTACTGATTTTGACGTTGTTAAAAAATTTGATCGATTAAATTTAATGAGAAATTTGGAGTCCAAAATATCTTCATTTATTACGATCCAAGAAGGTTGTGATAAATTTTGTAACTTTTGTGTTGTTCCATATACGAGAGGTCCTGAATATTCAAGATCTCCAGAAGAAATAATCAAAGAGACAAAAGATTTAATTTCAAATGGTGCCAAAGAAATTATTCTTTTAGGACAGAATGTTAATGCTTATTCTTCTTTTAATAATAAAGGAAAAATTTTTAAATTATCAGATTTAATTTTAGAGCTTGAAAGTTTAAAAGAGTTAAAAAGAATTAGATACACAACATCTCACCCAAAAGATATGACAGAAGACCTGATTAAATGCCATAGCATAGTTAAAAAATTAATGCCCTTTGTTCATTTGCCAGTTCAAAGTGGTTCAAATAAAATTTTAAAAAGCATGAATCGTAAGCATACTAGAGAGGAATATTTGTCGATAATCAAAAATTTAAAAAAAGTTAAACCAAATATAAATTTTTCAAGTGATTTTATTGTCGGATATCCAGGTGAAACAGAAAAAGATTTTAATGATACTCTATCATTAGTAAAAGAAGTAAATTTTATTAATTCATATTCTTTTATTTACAACTCTAGACCCGGTACCCCTGCCTCCAATCTTGAGGAAGTAGACAAGGAATTGCAAAAGAAAAGATTAATCACTTTACAGAATTTATTAGAAAATATTCAATTAAAAGAAAATAAAAATCAAGTAGGAAAATTAAATGGGGTTCTAATTGAAAATAAAATGAAAAATCAATCAAAATATTTTGGCAGAACCTCCAATTTAACCCCGGTTGTCATAACAAATGCTAACACGAAGGATGTTGGGAAAATTATTTATGTAAGAATAAATAACTATAATAGAAATACTTTATTTGGTGTTAAAGAAAACCTCGAAAGTGAAGTTGCAGCTTAATGTTAGAAGCAAAAAATTTAAATAAAGAAATTTCTATAAAAAAAATAGACAATGAAACTTCAAATATAAAAATTTTTAATAATGATATTTTGGCAGAAATAGTTGGTGAATTTAATAAAAACTTAAATAAAATTGAAAAACATACAAATACAAAAATTTTTTTTAGAGGAAATTCTATTACAGTAAAAGGAAACAAAGAATCAATTTTATCTGCATCAAATTCTTTGATTTTCTTAGTTAACAAATTTCTTGTTACTGGCTCTATAGAAGACAATGATATAATCTATTCAATAAAAAAAGTTGATGCTTTAGTAGATATGGAGAATAGCAAAAATAATATAAGATCAATTGATCAGGTAATCAAAACTCCAAGAAGATCGGTAATACCTAGATCTAAAAAACAATCTGAATATTTAAAAGCTTTATTAAACGAGGAAATTGTTATTTCATTAGGACCTGCCGGAACGGGCAAAAGTTATTTAGCTGTTTCTGCTGCCGTAAATATGCTGATGGAAAAGAAAGTAGAAAAAGTAATTCTTTCTCGTCCAGCGGTTGAGGCAGGAGAGAGGTTAGGTTTTTTACCTGGCGACATGAAAGAAAAAGTAGATCCTTACCTAAGACCTTTGTATGATGCTCTTTACGATTTGTTTGGATACGAGAAAGTTCAAAAAAAAATCGAAACAGGAGAAATCGAAATAGCTCCTCTTGCGTTCATGAGAGGTAGAACTTTAAAAAATTCTTTTGCAATTTTAGATGAGGCGCAAAATGCCTCATTAACTCAAATTAAAATGTTTCTAACAAGAATTGGAGAAAATTCTAAAATCGTTGTTAATGGAGATCCTTCCCAAGTTGATCTCATAAATAAAAATCAATCGGGCTTGATTCAATCAACAAAAATTTTAAAAAATGTAAAAGAAATAAAGTGTATTGAATTCGATCATAGAGATGTTGTGAGGCATCCTCTTGTATCAAAAATTATTCAAGCTTATCAGCAGAAAACTGATGATAAAAATTGATGTTTTTGTTCAGGATAAAAATTGGAAAAAATATATATCCAACCCAAATAGTTACTTAAAAAATAAAATAAAGTTTATAAATAGTTCCTTTAAATTTATTCAAAATAAAAAGATAAACTTTTCTATTTTGTTAGCAGGAAATAAAGAAGTCAGAGCACTAAATAAAAAATTTAGAAACAAAGATAAGACAACAGATATACTATCATTTCCTTTTTATAAAAAAGAGGATATAAAAAAATTGAAAAAAAAAAATATTTATCTAGGTGATATAATTTTAAACTTTTATAAGATTAATAAAAAAAATTTTAAGAGAGACTTTGATAGGCTATGGATACACGGCTTTCTTCATTTGTTAGGGCACAAACATCAAAAAGATAAAGATTATTACAAAATGAATAAAATAGAAAAATTAATACTAAAAAAAATTCAATATAATTAATGTTAAGTTTTTTTAATAAAAGATTTTTTATCATATTTGTTTTTCCTCTAATCTATGGTGGGTTAACAACATTGAGTTTTCAGCCATTTAATTATTTTTTTATTAACTTTCTCTCTCTTTCACTGTTATTTTTTTCTATTATTTATGTAAAAAAAAAATCAAAAAGCGTTTACAGAAAAAAACCTTATTTTATTAATCTTTTTATATTAGGAACTTCATATGGTTTTGGTTTTTTTTTTATTTGGAATTTATTGGATTTCCCACTCATTAACATTTGATGATACATTTAAATTATTAATTCCATTTAGTTTGTCAATAATTCCACTATTTTTATCTTTATTTTTTTCTATACCAATTTTGTTAGTGGGAAATTATTGTAATAAAAATTTATCTTCAATTTTTTTAATAAGTTTGGCTTTTGCATTTTCTGATTTTTTAAGAAGTAAAATTCTTACAGGGTTTCCATGGAATCTTTGGGCATATAGTTTTTCTTGGTCCATAGAAAGTTTACAAATTTTATCGGATATTGGCTTATTTTCTCTAAATCTTTTAATTATCACAATTTTTCTTATTCCGTCTATTTTATTTTTTAAATCCAAAAAAAAAATATTTTTTTGTATCCTTTTTTACAATATTAGTTTTTTCAAATTATTTTTATGGGTCGTATAAAGTTAATGCAACTACTAAAAATAATTCTTCAAAAAAAATAAACTTTAAAATTGTTTCTGGGGGCCTGGATCTATCTGATTTCAAAAACGAAAAAGAAACAACTTTAAAGCTAATTAAATTTAGCGAGCCTGATAAAGAGAAAAAAACTATTTTCATTTGGCCTGAAGGTATATTTTTAAGTAAAAATTTTAATCAAAATAAGGATATAAAAGATTTATTTATAAAAAATTTTTCTAAAAATCATCTAATTATCTTTGGTGCAAATACTGTAAAAAAAATATCTTCTGATGAAAAGTATTTTAATAGCATGTTAGTTAGTGATAATAATTTTAATATAATTCATCAGTATGACAAAAAAAAATTAGTACCTTTTGGAGAATTTTTACCATTTGAGAACTTTCTTAATTCAATTGGCTTAAAAAAGATAACACCTGGTTATTCTTCTTTTTCAAGTGGAGAGGGAAAAGACATAATTAATTTGAAATTTGACTCAAATGATATCAATATTCTTCCACTAATTTGTTACGAAATCATTTTTCCAAATTTGGTAGATAAACAATATAATTATAATTTGATTATAAATATTTCAGAAGATGCTTGGTTTGGAAGCAGTATTGGCCCACACCAACATTTTGCAAAAGCTATCTTCAGATCGATAGAATCAGAATCCTACACCATAAGATCGGCAAATAAAGGAATAAGTGCATTTATAAGTCCTAAAGGAAAAATTTTAAAAATTTTACAACCAGATGAAATTGGAAACATTGAATTGGATATACCAATTAATAAAAAAAGCAAAAAACAATCTAAAAAAGATTTGATATTTTGGTTGCTTTTAATTACATATATCTCGATATTTTTTATATTACGTAAATTAAAAATTTAATGAAATCTAAAAGTTATTTTTTTACTAGCGAGTCAGTATCTGAAGGTCATCCAGATAAAATTTGTGACCGCATTTCAGATATGGTTGTCGACACTTATATTTCTCAAGATCCTAATGCAAGAGTTGCCTGTGAGACTTTAACAACAACCAACAAAGTCATTTTGGCCGGGGAAGTAAGAGGCCCAGAAATAAAAAAAGAAAATTTAATAGAAAAGGTTAGAAATTGCATAAAAGATATAGGTTACGAACAAAAAGGTTTTCATTGGAAAAATTGTAGTATTGATGTTCATCTTCATTCTCAATCTTCAGATATAGCTATGGGTGTTGATTCAAAAGGAAACAAAAAAGATGAAGGTGCAGGTGACCAGGGTATTATGTTTGGTTATGCTTGTGATGAAACAGAAGTTTTAATGCCAGCTCCAATTTATTACTCACATAAAATTCTAGAACTAATGGCCACAGATAGAAAAAAAGGTATTGCTGACAAACTAGAACCTGACTCAAAAAGCCAAATCACAATGATGTATGAAAATGGTGTGCCTAAGGAGGTATCGTCTGTTGTGATTTCTACACAACATTCTCCAAAAGTTAATCAATCTCAAGTAAAAGAAATAGTTAGACCTTACTTAGAAAAAGCAATACCAAAAAATTTATTGTCAAATCTTAAGGAAGAAGAATTTTATGTAAACCCAACGGGTCAATTCATAATAGGGGGTCCTGATGGAGACACAGGTCTTACAGGAAGAAAAATTATAGTCGACACATATGGCGGAGCCGCTCCTCACGGAGGAGGAGCATTTTCTGGCAAGGATCCAAGTAAAGTTGATAGGTCTGCAGCCTACGCAGCTAGATATGTAGCAAAAAATGTAGTTGCTTCAAAAATTGCAAGCAAATGTTTAATTCAACTATCTTATGCTATTGGGGTATCAAAGCCACTGTCTATTTATGTTGATCTTTTCGATGGGGATGAAAAAAAATCAAAACATGTAGAACAATTAATTAAAGATAATTTTGATTTAAGCCCAAGGGGAATAAAAGATATGTTGTCATTAAACAGACCTATATATGAATGTACGGCAGCATACGGTCATTTTGGTAGAAAACCTGACTCTAAAGGTAGTTTTTCATGGGAAAAGACAGATAAAACTGAAATTTTCAAAAAGTAGTTCTTGAAAAAGATAAAAATTTAAATTAAGTATTAACTAAGTTACCTGGAAGTGTGAAATGGGCTTTTGCCCATTTTTTTTTAGGTAGAAGAAAAAACGATGTTAAATAGAGGTTTAGACAAGCAAGAGCTATTAAGAATTGTCGATTCAGTCGCAAATGAAAAATCTATCGACAAAGAGCTCATATTAACTTCCATGGAGACAGCCATACAAAGGGCTGCCCATAGCAAATTTGGCTTGGATAATGCAATCGAGGCTAAAATAAATAGAGAAAATGGAAGTATCAAAATTCATAAAGTTTTAGAGATAGTAGAAAAAGTTGAAGATCCAGTTAAAGAGATAACCTTAAAAGATGCAACTGCCATTGATAAAAAAAACAAAGATTTAAAGGTCGGAGATAAAATCTATGAAGAGCTTCCACAAATTGATTTTGGAAGAATAGCAGCTCAAAGCGCCAAGCAAGTTATTTCCCAAAAAGTCAGAGAAGCAGAAAAGAATAGGCAATATGAGGATTTCAAAGACAAGCAAGGACAAATATTAAGCGGTATAATAAAAAGAACTGAATACGGCAATGTTATAATTGATCTAGGTAGAGCTGAGGGGATAATTCGAAAAGAGGAATTAATTCAAAGGGAAATATTAAAAAATGGAGATAGAGTCAAAGCATATTGTTCTGAGGTTAAACAAGATACAAAGGCACATCAGATATTTCTATCTCGTGCCCACCCCCAGTTTTTAGCAAGACTATTTTTTCAAGAAGTTCCAGAAATTTATGAAGGAGTTATTGAAATAAAATCTGTCGCTAGAGATCCTGGAAGTAGAGCAAAGATATGTGTTAATTCTAAAGACTCATCACTTGATCCGGTTGGTGCTTGTGTTGGAATGAGAGGAAGTAGAGTTCAGACAGTAGTAAATGAATTACAAGGCGAAAAAATTGATATAATTAAATGGACAGAAGATCTGCCAACTTTAGTAGCAGAGTCACTTTCACCTGCAGAAATACAAAAAGTTTTGATTGATGAACAAAACAAAAGGATCGAAGTAATATTGACTGAAGAAAATTTAAGCAAAGCTATCGGAAGAAGAGGTCAAAATGTGAGATTAGCCTCAAAATTAATTAATTATGAAATTGATATATTAACCGATAAGGAAGACTCAGAGAGAAGACAAACTGAATTCAAAGAAAGGACTGAGCTATTTATAAAAGGTCTAGAAGTAGACGAGACTCTTGGCCAGCTTTTAGTTTCAGAAAATTTTCAAAGTATTGAAGAAATTGCCCAATCTAAAATAGAAGATATTTCAAAAATAGAAGGTATTGAAGAATCAACAGCAAAGGAGCTAATCGAGAGAGGTCAAGAATATTTGGAGAAAGAAAAAGTAGAAATATCTGAAAAATTAAAGAAATTAGGTGTGGAAGAATCTTTGATTAAATTAGATGGAATCACACAAGGAATGCTAGTTGTTTTAGGTGAAAAAAATATAAAAAAACTTAAGGATTTTGCTGATCTTTCTTCTGATGAATTGATTGGCGGCATGGATGAAATTAAGGGGAAACGTATAAAAATTATCGGATATTTAGAAGATTTCAATTTAACAAGAGAAGAAGCAGACAATTTAATAATGAGTGCAAGAAAAATTGTTTTTGGTGATTAATTTATGGAAAAAAATAAAAATAAAAAGAAAACTTTAACAATATCAAGCTCATTTAGTAAGAAACTTGACCCGGCTTCTTATAGCACAAGCAAGAAAAAATCTTATTTAATCGAAAAAAAGAAAGAGAGTTTTAAAAAACCCTTTAAATCGACAAAAAATTGGTCTGGACAACCAGCTGCGGGAGCAAAAACTAAGCAAACTAATAGAAATTTTAATAGGAAATTTGCAGAACAACAGGCAACAAAAAGGTTTATACATCCTGAAAAAAAAGATTTTGATAAAAATAGAGAAAAAACACCAACCAAAAACAAAGAACATCAATCAAAAAGACAGTCTAAATTAACAATTTCTAGAGCAATGAATGTTGAAGAGTTTGAGATTAAACAAAGAAGTTTAGCCTCTGTAAAAAGAGCTAGACTAAAGGAAAAGAAAAATATTAAAGATGATATCAAAAAAGAATTTAAAAAAGTAATAAGAGAAGTAAAAATTCCACAGCAAATAACGATTCAAGAACTGTCTAACAGAATGGCAGAACAATCCAGCAATATTATTAAATTTCTACTTAATATGGGAGTTAAGGCTACTATAAATCACTCAATTGACAAAGATACAGCAGAGTACATCGTTAAAGAATTTGGCCACAATGCTATTTTAGAAGAGACGCCAAACACTATTTTAAACAAGAGTTCTGATGAGAGTAAATATGAAGAAGAGCCGCGACCGCCAATAGTAACAATAATGGGCCACGTCGATCATGGAAAAACATCGCTCTTAGATGCTTTAAGAAGTTCAAATGTTGTTTCAGGAGAATATGGTGGAATTACACAGCATATAGGTGCTTATCAAGTAAGTGCCTCTGATAATAAAATTATAACTTTTATTGATACTCCCGGACACGCTGCATTTACAGAGATGAGAGCTAGAGGATCAAAAGTAACAGATATTGTAATTTTAGTTGTAGCAGCTGACGACGGAGTTAAACCACAAACGGTTGAAGCTATTCAACATGCTAAGGCAGCGAAAGTACCAATAATAGTTGCTATTAACAAATGTGATTTGCCAAACTCTAATATTGGAAAAATTAAAAATGATTTGATGCGATACGAATTAGTTTCTGAAGATTTGAGCGGAGATACTTTGTTTGTAGAAGTTTCAGCAACAAAGAAGACTAATCTTGATAAATTAAAAGAGACTATAATTTTACAAGCTGAAATCTTGGAGCTAAAAGCACAAAAAAAGGGTAAAGCAAAAGGTGTAGTTTTAGAATCTAAAATTGACAAGGGAAAAGGTCCGGTATCAACAATTATTATTACCCAGGGAGAACTTAAAAGAAGTGACCATTTTGTTTGTGGTAAAACTTTAGGAAAAATTAGAGCAATGTTAGATTTTGATGGTAAAAATATTGACAAAGCATACCCTTCTACACCTATTGAAATACTTGGAATGAATGAATCGGCAAATGCTGGAGATGAATTTCTTGTTGTTGAAAATGAAGATGAAGCTAAAAAAATTAATGATTTTCAAAAAGCTGGATCAAAAGCAAGCAATACATTAATTGTTCAAGATAAGACAAATCTTTTTGATAAAGAAAATAATAAAACTGAATTAAAGATAATTTTAAAATCAGATGTTCAAGGTTCTAGTGAAGCTTTGAGAACTTCAATAAAAAAAATAAACCATTCGGAAGTAAGTCCAAGAATAATCTTGTCAGATATAGGAATGATTAATGAAACTGACATATCTTTAGCAAAAGCGTCAAATGCAATTGTGATAGGATTTAATGTTAAACCAAACAAAGAGGCGAAAAAAACTGCGGAAGAACAAAAAGTCAGAATTGAATTTTTTAATGTAATTTATAAAGCAATTGAATTTGTAGAAAAATCTCTTTCTGGGCTACTTGAGCCTGAAAGAAAAGAACAGATACAGGGCACCGCTGAGATTTTAAAGATTTTCAAACTATCAAAATCTGGAAAGATTGCAGGATCTAAAGTTACGGATGGTGAAATTACAAATAATTCTAAGGCAAGAATTATTCGGGATGGCAAAGTTATTTATGATGGGCAAATAGTAAGTATATTTAGAGAAAAAAATGCAGCAAAAGAAGTAAAAAGCGGACTCGAGTGCGGTATCACTTTTAAGAATTTTCTGGATTTTAAGGAAAAAGACATGATCGAGTCCTATAAAATTGATATGATCGAAAGGCAAATAAATGATTAAGAGTTCAATAGGTACTAATAACATAAATCATAGACATTTAAGAGTAGGCGAGTTGGTTAAACAAAATTTAGGTCAAATTTTTTTAAGAAATGAGGCAAAGATACCTTCACTAAACACTAAGTTAGTTACTGTAACTGAAGTTAAAATGAGCTCAGACTTAAAATCTGCAAGAGCATACGTGATACCTTTAGGGGGAAAAGAGACTAAAAAGACAGTTAGTATATTGACTGAATTTTCACATCTTGTTAGAAGAGCTTTATCAAAAAAACTTGATATTAAATTTCTTCCAAAGTTGCATTTTGTAGAAGACAAATCTTTTGATTATGCAGAAAGAATTGAGACTTTAATAAAGGAGAATAAAAGTAGATGAAATTAAAAAATGAAATGATCAAATCTTTAGCTTTGCATAATAAAGATGTTGGATCTACAGTTGTTCAAATTGCTCTTTTGAGTCAAAAAATTGAAAAACTTTCAGATCATTTTAAAAAATTTAAGAAGGACAAACACTCTACTAGAGGATTAACAAAGTCTGTGAATCAAAGAAAAAGACTTTTAAGTTATTTGAGTAGACGTGACCCGAAAGCGTATAACGAATTAATAAAAAAACTTAATTTAAGAAAATAAATGTATAAAGAATTTAAAGAAGAAATAGATTTTGGTGGAAAAAAACTTACTTTAGCAACTGGGAAAATAGCCCGCCAGGCAGACGGAGCTATAATTGCTACCTGGGGAGAAACAGTTGTTATTGCTACAGTTGTTGGTGCTAAAAAAGTTAATCCTGAAACAGACTATTTTCCTTTATCAGTAAATTACCAAGAAAAATATTATGCTGCTGGAAAAATACCGGGTGGTTATTTTAAGAGAGAGGCAAGACCTACAGAGTCAGAAACACTAATATCCAGATTAATTGACAGACCCATAAGACCCTTATTTCCAGATGATTTTAGAAATGAAGTGCAAGTTTTACCGACGGTTCTTTCATATGATAACGAAAATGAAGCTGACATTTTATCAATAATTGCTTCTTCAGCCGCTTTATCAATTTCAGGATTACCTTTTAAGGGACCTATAGGTGCTTCCAGAGTAGGTTTTATAAGTGGTAAGTGTATTTTAAATCCAACTAAAAAAGAATTAGAAAATTCTAAATTAGATTTAGTGGTTGCCGGAACAAAAGATGCAGTTCTAATGGTTGAGTCCGAAGCCTCAGGTTTAACAGAAAAAGAAATGCTAGAGGCAGTTAAGTTTGGCCATGAAGGATTCCTTTCAGTAATCAAAGGAATTGAAAAGTTAGCAAAAAAATGTTCAAAAGAAGATTGGAAGATTGAAAAGAAAGACTATAGTAAGATCTCAAAGACAATAGCAAAAAAACTTACAAAAGATCTTGAAAAAGCATTTTCAGAAAAAGATAAAAAGAAAAGATCTGAATTAATCAGTTTAGCCGGAGATAAATGTAAAACTTTGTTTGAAGATAACGAAGATATTTTGGAACATGAGATAATGCTACAGTTAAAAAATTTAGAAAAAGATATAGTTAGAAGCAGAATCCTAAAAAGCAAAAAGAGAATTGATGGAAGAGGGTTATCAGATGTAAGGCCAATCAAATGTGAAGTTGGAATCTTACCAAGAACTCATGGTTCAGCTCTATTTACTAGAGGAGAAACTCAAGCTTTAGTAACAACAACTTTAGGAACAACAGATGACGAGCAAAGAGTTGAAAGCCTAGAAGGTTTACAAAGAAAAAGATTTATGTTGCATTATAATTTTCCACCATTTTCTGTTGGTGAAACAGGGAGAATTGGTACAGGCAGAAGAGAAGTCGGACATGGAAAATTAGCTTGGAGAGCTTTAAATTCATCACTTCCTAAAAAAGAAAATTTTCCTTACAC
>MDTE01102536.1_pt1 | contig 12108 bp, 9 predicted proteins | sample 811231 | NCBI WGS metagenome assembly MDTE01 (sample SAMN05326651, study PRJNA326480) | marine metagenome | isolation source: seawater | place: Indian Ocean: Red Sea | collected 2010
AATATAACAATAACAAACTCAGGAACAATTTATACAACTAATGGATCGACAAATACTATAGTGTTTCATTCATCCGCAACAGATAGCACAGTTACAAATAATTCAGGTGGTCATATTTACAATACCAGCACGTCGGCAGTTATTGTTATTGGTAAAGACTCAACTTTAACGAATAGTGGAAAGATAGAAAACAAACAAGCCCCTGACGAACAATCAATTAAATTACAAGGAAGTGGAAATACAATTACATTAAAGGACGGTGGTATTGTTATTGGTACAATCAAAAATAGTTCAAGCAATACTAATACATTAAAGATACAGCATGGAGTAGGTCAGGGTTACTTTTATGAAACTTCTGGTTCAGGAACTTTTAATTTAGAAGATTTAGATGGTAACCAAATAGTTCAAGGATCCGCAGGATCTGTTGGCCAAGGAGGTAACGAAACACGAGATGAGTTGCTAGGTTATAAAACTCATAACATTCGTAAATCATTGAATCGATATAAAAGAAATAAAAATAATTTAGATGAAACAAAAGGGTGGGGAGAAACTTTTGGATCTTATATAAAAAGAGATCAAAACAATCAGAATTTAGCTTTAAGTTATGAATTTCTAAATTTAGGTGTAAATATAATTAATCCATTACAAAATTCAGATTTTATTATTTCTTTTGAAACAAGCAGACAAGATTTTACCAAAGATCATAGTATAAATCATATTGGCATGTTATCAGGATTTAACTTTTATAATTTACATTCTGAAACTTTTATTTTAGGAGGAGTTACTCTTCATAATAGCGAAAGAACTATACTTACTAACACAACAACAAGCGGAACATTGGATATTGATGATACATATTTTTCATTAAAAGCTATGACTGGATCAGAATTAAACAATATAAAATTAATTCCTGACGTTGGTTTTACTGCAGGTTACGAAATTACACCACGTCATAATGAAAGCAAGTATTATTCATGGGGAACTAAGTCAATTTTAAATCTTTCCGCCTACCTTGAAGACGAATACAGTTTTCAAATTATAAACGAAAATAATAATTTAAATTTAGGATGGACTATAGATTACAGAAAATTAATTTTTGGAAAAGAACAAGATTATAAAATCAAAAACACCAGTGCAACTTACTCCCAAACAGATGATTTAACTCAAGAATTAACTTTTTTAATTAATTTAGGTTTTGATAAAAAAATTTCTAACCTCGGAGCATTTGAATTTGCACTTGATGGTTTTTATTCAACACAAGAAACTAGTGGCCTTAAAGGAAGTATTAATTATACAATGGAATTATAATTATAAATTAATTCCAAGTTTAAAATAAAAAAAAATTATCCAACAAAACATTGTAAACATTGTAAAAAAAATAATTGCAAGACCTACAATAGTATCTTGTTTAACTTTCTTACGCCATTTCAAGGGAAAGAAGTTTAGTGAATAAGCATATGCAAATAAAAATAAATTTAGCCCAGTAACAATAATGTTTAAAAATAAAAAATTTTCCATCAAAATAAATATTGCTTAATTTGATCAGAAAAAGAAACATACAATATACACCCAATTATAATGTAAGGACCAAATGGAATCTGTGAGGACATTTTTTTAGATTTATTTATTAAAGAAGGGATAACAAACAGCAAAGCCACAACCGAAGAAGTAAAAATTACGAAAGGTATACTCATCCAGCCAAACCAAAACCCAATAGCTGCTAATAACTTTGCATCACCAAGGCCCATACCTTCTTTATTTTTTAATTTCTTATAAAAATAAATTATTGACCATATAATTAAATAACCAAAAATACCTCCAATCAAAGAATTAATATAGTTTGGAAAAATATTTGTATTTAAGTTTGGGTCAAAAGATTTAATAAACCCAATGATCATTAAAGGAAAAGTTAATACGTTTGGAATTATAAAATGTTTCAAATCTATAAAAAAAATAATTATAAAAAAGATACTTAATATTGCCAAAAGTAATGAAGTAATTGAAAGACCAAAAAAATAATAAATAAATAGAAAACTTAAAACGCTAATTAACTCTACAATAAAGTATATTTTACTTATTTTTGTCTTACACGCTCTACATTTTCCTCCTAGTAAAATAAATGATATTAGAGGTATATTATCAAACCATCTAATTTGACCCTTACATGAAGGACAATAAGACCTTTTTACTGCAATGCTTTGATTTATAGGGATGCGGTAGATACAAACATTGGCAAAACTACCCCAAATACCCCCTAAAATAATAGCTAGTAAAGAGAACACAATTTAAATTTTGATTTGTGAGGCAAAATGAACGATTCCATCAATACAAGCCTGCAAAATTATTACTGCATCTTGTATATGCAAATAAAAATTAGGTGAATTGATAATAATTTCCATGTTTGCTACAAATATCAAAAAATAGGTGAAATGCCAAACATAAAAAATGTTTTTTAAAACGAAAAAACCAGAAATAGTAAAAGAAGACTCGAGAATTAAAGATTTAAATATAATCACTCAACTAAATCAGGAGTTAGCAACTACTCTTGATTTAAATGAAACTCTTCAAAATGCATTAGAAGTAATTATTAAAAGAATAAATGCACAAGCGGCAAATATATTTTTAATAGAGGATAAAAAACAAGTTTTTCAATGTATTGCATCAAAGCACCAAGCATATTTAGAAGAATATGAAATACCTTTAACACAAGGAGTAATGGGCAAGGCTGTATTGCAAAAAAAATGTATTAGGGTTGGAGATGTTAGAAAAGATGTAAGAGAAATAGCAGAATTTTATTTTGATTTAGATAACAAAACTAATTTTACAACATATTCAGTTTTGTGTGCCCCACTTATTGCTGCGAACGAATGCATTGGAGTTATTCATTGTTTAAACAAAAAAACAACAAATAAACTTTTTGAAGAAAGTGATAGGAAACTTTTGGAAACGTTAGCAATGCCCGCAGCTCTTGCAATTAGAAACGCACGTATGGCCAAAGAACTTGTGGATAAAAATAGAATGCAAAAAGAAATTGAAATAGTTGGAGAGATTCAAAAAACATTGTTATCACAAAACAAAAAGGATTCTTTTCCTATTGCTGGTATAAATATTCCTGCAAAAGTAGTATCTGGTGACTTTTACAATTTTTCTGATCTTGGTGATGGAAAATATGGTTTTGGAGTAGCCGATGTATCTGGAAAAGGAATTAAATCTTCTTTGTTAATGTCAAAGGCATCAAGCCTCTACAGATGTTTAAGCAAAACAATGTATTCAGCTTCAGAGTTATTAAATTTATTGAACTCTGAAATTTGTGAGACAGCTGCACGTGGAATGTTTGTAACAATGTTGATAGGAATATATGATAGTAATAAAAAAGAATTATTACTTTCAAATGCAGGACATGAACCTCCGTTAATTCATTCAAAAGATGGAAAGTTTTCAAATTATACTGAAGCAGGTCCTCCATTGGGAATTATGTCAAAAATAAAATATAAAGAAAGCAAACTATCTTTTTCAGAAAGCTCTTTATATATTTTTACTGATGGCATAACAGAAATTAAAAATCCAAATGGAGAAATGCTAGGAGCTGAAGGTTTTCAAGATTATATTAAAAAATATCAATCAACTCCAAACAACGAGAGACTTAAAGCTATTGTAGAAGATATAGTTAAGTCTGGAAAAATTCAAAAGGACGATTTAACAATTGTAGTAGTGGACGCGAAATAAATGTTTGGCATACCAAAAATATTTTTGTTTATTGGGATAGTTCTCATCTCGCTTATGTATTGGGCAACATCAAATGTATGCAGATATAATTTTGCTTTAGAAAAAAAACAAATATTTTAAACGTAGTAACAGAAGAAATAGATCCAACATTAGGAAATGCTGAATATTATTATTATAGCGAAATAAATTGCAACGAAGTTTATTTGGATTGGGATATTGATAGAGTAATTAATAATTTAGAAACTCTTACTGTGCTCATTTATCAAGAACTCACTACAGATATCAAAGGTAATCCAAACTAATTTAATTAAAAACAATATTAGAAATAAAACTTTTTTTAGGTTATAGTTTACCCACAATAGGGAGTTAAAAAACTAAAATGAGTAACGAAAAAACTAATTTAGGTAGATTAAATGTCGTTTCTTTTGAAGAAGCTTCAAAAGAAAAGACGTCAGATAGCCCATTTTCAAAAGGATTTTATGAATGGGTAATGTTCATACTCTCTTTCTATACCAGAGTGCGTGAAAAGTTAAATATTGATTACGAGTCGTTTGTTATACTTCAAGTAGTTGTTAGTCATTCATTGTATGAAATTAATAAGACAGGATCTAAAACGTTTTCAGAACTTGAAGAACAAGTAACTAGTATATTTGAAAAAAAACATAGCAAGCAAAGCAAGTTAACTTTTGCAAGTATTGCTGAGGTTCTTCAGCTTCCAAGAGAGACAGTTAGAAGAAAGGTTTTAGCTTTAACAAAAAAAGATATTCTAAGTTCTAATTCTATTACAGGAATTAAACTTTCATTAGGTTACAAAAAAATTTATAAAGAATTTGTTTCTCAAACTACAGTAGATTTAAGTTCTTTAGTAAAAAAATGGAAAAAAAGTGGAGCGCTTGATACATTATTAGAAACTGGAAAAAAACAATGAGTAAATTTTTTTATGCACTATATGATTTAGCAAATTCTGCTTACGCAATGATTATCATTACATTTGTAACTTCAGCTTATTTTGCAAATGAAATTGTGGGCAATCCACAATTAGGAGCAGCATACTGGCAATGGACAGCAGGTCTCTGTGGAATTATAATTGCATTCACCGGACCTTTGATTGGAGCAGTAGCCGACAAAAAACCAAAAGGCAAAATTAATTTTTTAAAAATTTTTACTTTACTTTGCATCTTAACAACAACATTTTTTTGGTTTGCTAAACCAAATCCAAATTATATTTTATTTACTTTAATTATTTTTTTTATTTCAAACTATTGTTACGAAGTTGGATCAATATTTTATAATTCATTACTAAAAAAATGTTCTGATGAAAAAAATATTGGAAGAACATCTGGCTTCGGTTTTGCTTTAGGCTACATAGGATCTGTCCCAATAATATTGTTAACTTTACATTTATTTGTTCTTCCAGAAAAAATACCTTTTGGTTTAGATAAAAATAATTTTGAACATTTAAGATTTATTCCAATCATTGTTGCTTGTTGGTTTTTAATATTTTCTTTGCCAATGATTTATTATTTTACAAAAAAAGTTTCTTATGAAGATAATAATGATGAAACTCCTGTGTTAAAAAAAATTATTGAAATAATATGGAAAAATAAATTTACTTCTATTGGAAAATTTCTTTTAGCAAGAATGATTTATTCCGACGCTTTAATAGTATTAATAGCAGGAGGCGGAGTGTATGCTTCAGGTGTTTTTAATTTTACCCCAAGTGATTTATTAAAACTTGCAATTTATGGAAACATAGTTGCGTTTATCGGAGTTTTATTTGGCGGATATTTAAATGATAAGTTTTCGTCTAAAATAATTATTTTAATTTGCATTGCGGTACTAACCTGTACAGTTTTTTATGGATCAATGATTGCGCAAACAAAAAATGATTTTTTTTATAACGTAATGGTTATATCTTTTTTCATTGGATCAATACAAAGCGCAAGCAGAGTAATGATGACAAAGCTGTTAAATGGAAAAGATTTAGGAAAAGGTTTTGGTTTGTTTAGTTTTTCTGGAAGAATTACTGCATTTGCTGGACCATTAACAGTTGGAACCATAACTTATTTATATTCACAAAGAATTGGCTTCATGTCAGTGGCATTTTTTTTTATTTTAGGATTTATTCTTATGCTTTCAGTTAAAAATATATAATTTTAAAAAATTTCTAGTTAAAATTGAAAAAAAATGTATTTTTTATACTAAATATTAAAATATTTAGTTTTTTTTATAAAAATAGTTGCAATATTTTTTATAAATTAATTAAAAATAATAATTTTATATTCAAATATTAATTCTCTAACACAAAAAAAAAAACTCTAACACAAAATTTAAATTTTAAGTTGAAAATTGAAAAAATGTTGAATTTACTTGTTTTTTTTAAAAAATTATAATTTATAAAACTCTAACACAATTTCATTTTTTAATATTTTTATCAATTGTGTTAGAGTTTTCATAGATTGTGTTAGAGAGTCACAAAATTATTAATTTTTTTTATAAAATAATGAAAATAATTTAAATGTTAAATAAGTATTGATTTTACTATCTTTTTTAATATTTTTTAATCAAAAAACCCATAATGAGCGTAAAGATTTTAAAATTGTGTTAGACTTTTTTTTAATTTGTGTTAGAGATTTATATTATTGTGTTAGAGAAAATAAAAAATTAAACTTATGAGTGAAGAAGATAAAGATAAAAAAAATATAGAACAGGATTCTAAGATTGAAGAAAATCAATCAGAAGTAGAAAAAAGTCCTGATACAAGTCAGACAACTGAAAATGTTGTTGATGAAACAAAGAATGAAGAAAACTTACAACCAAAAGATGAATCTTCAGTTACTAACGAACAGGAGACACCATTAAACGACAATCAAAGTGTGGAAAATGAAAAAAAACCCGAAGATGAAAAAAAAGAACATGAAGTGATACATAAAAAAGATGGAAGACTTCATATTTACGTAAGACAAGATAAGTACAAGGGAGAATTAAAATCAAAAAATTGGGTAGGAAGACTTTATATAGATGGAAAACAAAAAATTTCTTCATCTGGCACTCCAAATCTTGAAGAAGCAATACCAATATTAGAAAAATGGTTTGATGATGTTCATCAACAAAAAGAAAAAGAAAAAGAAAATTTAGAAAAACAATCTTCTCAAGAACAAACACAAACTTCTCAAGAACAAATACAAACTTCAACAGATCAATCTACTGAAGTTCAAGGTACACCAGTTCAAAACCAAACTACAATACAACCAGAAAAAAAAGAACCTGTTGAAGTAAATCAAAATTTAAATGAAAACCAAGATGATAAAAAAACAAAATTAAGTTTTCTAGATAATTTAAAAAATATTAAATTTAAAAAACCAAGTTTTGGAAAAAAAGGTTCAGAAACAAAAGCTTCATTACAAAAAAATGTTTTTTCAAAAAAAATTGGAGACTTTTTCAAATCAAAAATTGGAAAATCTTCTGTACAAGGTGAAGAAATTGTAGGAGTAGAAATAACAAATAAAGAAATTAGATTAGCTCAAGTTTCAACTAATAAAGCCAACCAATGGGTATTAGATAAGTTTTATGTTCATCCGGTAGATTTGCCTGAAGATGCAAGTGTTTTAGACAATGCAGAAAAATTAGGCAGTGAATTATCTCTTGCGTTACAAAAATCAAAAATAGCAACTCCAAATGCTGCAATAGCAATACCAGTTACAAGCGCCATCATTAGAGTTGTTACCGCACCTTTAATGAAAGATGAAGAATTACAAAAAGCAATTGAAACAAATTCACTTTGGGAAAATTTAGTACAATTAACTGATAACTTAGATGATTATTCAATTTTTCATCAAGTTATAAATAGAAACCAAAAAGAAAATACAATGGATATTTTATTTGTTGCATCAAAACTTGCTGATATAAACAATTATACTTCTATAATTAAGCAAAGTAATTTAAATCCAGTAATCATTGATGTTAAATGTTTTGCACTTAAATCTGCAGTTGACCAAATAAATCAAATCTCAAATAAATCTGAAGATGCAAATTTAACTGCGGTTTTAGAATTTGGTTTAGATGAAAATTATCTGATGATTTTATATGATAATAACCCAATAATTACTGATATTTTTTTAAGAGGCCAGGACAGAAAAATATTATTAGAATCTCAAGATGTTGAAGAAAAGGAGGGATTGGTAAGAAGATTTATTACTCAAGTAAAACAAGCTGTTCAAGATTTCGAAACAAAATACGAGAGAAGAATTAGAAATATAAAAGTTGTCTCTGATTTAAAAAATGTAGAAGATTTTTTATCAATTTTTAGAAAAAATTTAATAAATATTGGTTTTAATTTATTTGATCCAATTGATGGATTATTAATTCCTAAGCAACTTGAGGAAAAAGTAAATTTAGGAAATAGATCTTATTTTTCAACAGTAGTTGGTCTTGCATTTAGAAAGCTAGATGTATTTGGATATTACAAATTTGTAACTGCAGTAAAAAATATAAACTTATTACCAAATAGAAAAGGAATGATTAAAGAAAAGAAAATGAAAGCTTTTTCTAATTTTGCTTTCAAAGGTATTACAGCAGCTGTAGTAGCAATTTATACCATCCTATTTGGTTTATCATTTTGGAATATACATTCTTATAATCAAAAATTGTCTGATTATGATAAAGTTGTCAAAACTCACAATCTAAAAGTTAAAGAGAAAGAGGTAGTATCAAAAGAATTAGGTGCAATTACCAGAACTCTTAAATTAAGTAAAAGTTTAAAATCAAATAAAAAAGCGAGCTATAGGATATTAGCGCAAGTTGCAATGAGTGTTCCAAAAAGAGTCAAGTTTGAGTCTGTTCAATACAATGGATCTAATCAAATAGTTATTAAGGGAGAGGCCGCAAGTGACCAAGACATTTTAAAATTAATTACAAATTTAGGATCTCAAGAATTAGTTACTCAAGCATCATTAGGTCAAATGAATTATAAAGGAGGAAAATCATCAACGGACGGTAAAAAAGGTTTTACTGTTTACGTAATGGTAAAAGGATAGTTTTATGGATTTAAAAAATATTGATTTAAAAAATATAAATTTAGAAGACATTAAGTCAAAAATATTAGCCATTGATAAAAAAACAATTATTAAATTTGGTATTGGCTTTGGTTCAGTAGTTATATTTTTAATAATTTATTACGCAATATTGAATCCAATAGTGAATAAGAAAAAAATTCAATTGGATGATATGACAGCCAAGCAAGAAGAAATAAATAAATTTAATAAAGAAATAAAATCTTTTAAAGCTAAAATAAAAAAATTAAGACCCGAGTATGAAAATTATTCTACACTATTTCATAGTAAAGCTGAGGTTGAAGGCCTTTATGAAACTTTAAGTATATATGCAGGCCAAAACAATTTAGTAATTTCAAAAATAAATAAAGGTACCGCATCCCCAGTTACTAAAAAAGCTGCAATAGCTGCTAGCGAAGCTAAGAAGAAGAAGTCGAAGAAGAAGTCGAAAAAAAATGCCGATGTGAAAGTAAAGAAGAATATAGCTTATTATAAAATACCTGTGGATTTTGCGATAACGGGTAATTTTTTGGGCTATATCAAGTTTAAAAGAGCCGTTGCCATGTCAAAAAAGATGCTAAATTTTGACAAAGAAACTATAAAAGTGGTAAAAGGAAATACAACCAACACGGTAATTGTAAATGGTACTTTAACAATAGTAGGTCTACCAGATGAATTTTTCTAAAATTATAATATTAACTTTATTGATAGTTATATTTTCACAAAAAGGATTTAGTGAAAATCATGACACAAATATTGTTGATAAGGCAAAAGAGGTTAATGAAAAGATAAAAGAGCAGCAAAGCAATAAACAGAAAAATATAGCTAAGGAGACAGACTTACAACAAGTAGAAGAAGAGCCTTTACCTTTAAATGATCCTTTTGCAGCAGACTCCTCTTCAGCAAGTTCGGTGGTTTCTGAAGAGCCGACAAATAGCGCTACAAAATTAAGAGAATTTAAATTGGTGGGTTCTTTTTCAGCTAAAGAACATAGCTTTGCAACTTTAGTGGATCAGTCAGGCGAATTCATGATTGTAGAATTGTACGAGGAATTAGTAAATGGATTAAAATTAGTAGATATAAATATCAAACAAGCTGTATTTGAAAACAGTGAAAACAATAAATTCCTAATTTTAAATTTTAAACATCAAATAAAGGAAGCAGATGAATATTAGATCATATAAAAATTTTATTTTAATATTTTTATTTTCTACTTTATTTTTAAGTGGTTGTACCCAAGACGGTAAGTTTGGAGTTAAAAAATTTAAACACAATACTCCGTTAATAAAAGAAGATATTAGAAAAAAAGGAAAAATTGAAGTTGACAAAACAGCAGAGATGGGACCACAGCCTGCTGAAGCAGACGTAATTAAGCTAGGCAAAAGAAAACAAATATCATCTCAAAAACAAAGAAATTATCTTTTAATATCTGATGATTATAAACTTTTAAAACAAAATGTTTCGTTCAAATTTCAAAACCTTGATTACAAAACGGCAATGGAATTAATGGCAAAAGCTGGAGAGATTAATATTTTAGTTGGTGACGAAGTTGCGGGTTCTGTAACCGCTCAATTAATTAATGTTCCGTGGGATAAAGCATTTAATGCTTTATTAGATTTAAAAAATTATGCTGCCGATTTTGATGTTCAAAGTAACTTAATTAGAGTTCATTCACCATCTAATTTAACCCAACAAGAATCAACTAAATCTGCAAGAGCATCTGCTGTTAAAAAGAAAGTTGAACTTGAAGATTCAGTGGAACCAGTTATTTCAGAAATTTTTAGACTTTATTATATAAGCCCCGCAGAAGCTAAAGCAACATTGGATGAATTATTTAAATCAGCAGATGATGCTCTTACACTTGTTCAAATTACTGAAGAGAAAACTACAAGATCAATAATTGTAAGAGGAAAAGAAAAAGATCTGGATGTTGTAGATAAAATAATTAGAGAGATTGATGTAAGAACAAAACAAGTTTTAATCGAAGCTTTTATTGTTGAAGCTAACTCAGATTTTGAAAGAGCTCTTGGTACTCGACTAGGAGGTTACTATAAGAGATCAGGTAATGTAGCTGGAGGTGTGCAATCTACAAGTACAGGAGACGCTGGAATAGGTGCAGCTACTGCTGGTTTATCATCAACAACTGACAGTTTAACAGATTTTACTGCGGCAGGTGCAACAAGCGGCATAGGAATATTACGAAAAACTGGTTCAGCTGTATTAAAAACAGAAATTACCGCTCTTGAAATATTAGGTTTAGGAAAAACTATTTCAAATCCAAAAATATTTACACTAGACAATCAAGTTGCAACTATAACTCAAGGTGAAGAGATACCTTATTCTTCAAGTTCAGCAGAGGGGTCGGACACATCTTTTAAAGAAGCGGCTCTTAAAATGACTGTTACTCCAAGTATTATAGGTGATGGAAATGTTCTTCTTGATATTCAAGTAAATAACGATACCCCTAATAGATCTAATCCTGGTGATCCAGCCATAAATAAAATGGAGATTAGCACTAAACTTTTAGTAGCAGACGGGGATATTGTTGTAATCGGTGGTATTAAAAAGAACCAAATAACTAATAGCAAACGTCAAACTCCAGGAGCTGGAGATGTTCCGGTGCTAGGAAATTTATTTAAAGGAAAAGCAAAGACTGATAACATGGATGAATTATTAGTATTTATTGCACCGAGGGTTTTATAAAATGCTTAAAATAAGTAGAGAGAGTGAAATTAATCTTATAAATGTTCTTATCGATCACGATATAATTTCAGGCAAAGATTTAATTAATATTAAGAAAGTTAGTACTGAAGGCAACAAATCTCAAATTGATGCTGTCTTCGAACTTAAACTTGCCGATGAAAATAAAATTCTTGATGTTCTGGTAAAAGAACAAAATCTTGAAGTTGTTGATTTAACCAAGGCTCAAATTAGTGATGAAATAAAAACGGTACTTCCTTCAAATTATATAAATATGAATTTTGTTGCACCATTTAAAGTAGATGGAAAAACACTTCATATTGCAATTTCAGACAGTTCTAAACTTGGCTTAATGAGAAATTTAAAAGCAATTACAAAAAAAAATATCGAACTACACGCTGCTAAAGTAACTCAAATTTCTGAATTTATTGAAAAACTTCTATCTGAAAGTGGAGACGTTACAACAGCAACTATTAGAAAAGAAAATAAAGAAAAAACTAAAACTTTTGATTCTGATTTAGGAGATGCAGGTGAAGTTTTAGAAAAAGCACCTGAAGAAGATATTGAAGCAATAGAAAATGAATCTGAAGTTATCAAATTTAGTACAGCAGTTGTAGCTGAAGCTATTAAA
>MDTE01151716.1_pt1 | contig 12108 bp, 12 predicted proteins | sample 811231 | NCBI WGS metagenome assembly MDTE01 (sample SAMN05326651, study PRJNA326480) | marine metagenome | isolation source: seawater | place: Indian Ocean: Red Sea | collected 2010
CTATTCGTTTGTATAAGTTTGGTAAGAAGATTTGGGACAAACTCAATGATAAGATGAATCCTCAGTTTGAAGATGAGACTCCAGTAAATCCATTTGATTTGTGGGAAGGTTGTAACTTCAAAATTAAGATTCGTAAGTTGGATGGTTTTTCCAATTATGACAAGAGTGAGTTTGAGACTTCTACACCCCTTCATGAAGATGAAGCTAAGATGGAAGAAATTTGGAAGTCTGAACATTCTTTGGAAGAGTTTACCGATGAAAAGAACTTCAAGTCTTATGCAGAGTTGAAAGAGAAATTAGATCGTGTACTCGGAAAACAAACTGATACACCAACTCCTACTGCAGTAGTAGAAGATGTACCTTTTGATGGTGGTAAACCTATGACTGCAGAACAAGCAGCAATTACTCCACCTGTAGCAGAAACAGCAGGTGATACTGAAGAGTATTCTTACTTTGCTAAACTCGCTGAGCAAGACTAATGGAAAACAATACTATGTATGGATTTTGGTTTTGTATTTTTGTGATTTGTCTGTCTGTAGCAGCTTGGGGTTCACCTGATTTGATTGATGCGTGGATCTACTATCTTTCAGATGGCTATTACAAAGGTAATTGATTATCCCTCAATTATACGTACATTCATTACATCCCCGCCTGATGGACTAACTCCAGAGGTGGGGAGTACCATTGGTTGAGATGAATTAACTTGATTGGTTGTTGTATTATTAATTACTGTGGTATTATTTCCACCGCCTCCAGCTTGTTGATTTTCTACTTGTAATTTAGCTAACACTTGTCCTGTCATTAAACCTTCCGTGGCTTTTGAGAAAGCGGTTAATTTTTCCATATCGGTTTCACCTAAAAACTTATTAAGGCCATCACCAAGTCTTTCCAAATTATCAGCATCGAAATTCCCAAAAGATTTAGCAAGGGCAGTAACTCCATCTCCTGCGTCTTTTAGTTGAGGTCCGATTTCAGCAAAGGCTTTAAATTTATCAACAGGATCACTTGCACCTATCCATTTTCCAAATCCTTCAGCAAGACCGGAAACAAATCCCCCTACACCAAAACCTTTTAAACCTTCACCTATTTTTTCAATACCAGTTCCAACAAATGCGAAGTTAGTAGCATCTATGTTTCCAAATTTACTAACAGATGTTGCAACAGCTTCTAATCCTTCTGGGTCATTGAGTAATGCTGCAATTTTTCCACCTACTCCAAATTCGAATAATCCTTCACCTATTGCTTGCATTCCAATACCAACCGGTTGAAGATTTGCAGAATCTATTTTACCAAACATTTCTACACTTTTTGCAACCGAATCTAATCCTCCTTCTTCAGTCTTCAACAGTTCTGCTAATTTACCGCCTACTCCAAAGATCGCTAATCCTGCACCAATAGCTGCCATACCTTTACCAACAGGTGCAAGGTTTGCTGAATCAATTTTTCCAAATCTTTCAACGGATTTGGCTACACCCTCAAGTTGTTCTCTGGTGGGCATGATAGCCCCAGCAAGAGCGGCCCCAGCAGAAAAGAGCATAAGAGCACCAGCTAGACCTATAAGAGCAGGAGTCAATACTAATAAATTACCAACACTAAGTACTGATAATCTTTCTACTCCACTAACTATATCATCTATTATTCCCCCTATTGTATCACCAATAGTTTTAATAATTTTTGAAATACCATTAAATATTGAATCGAGAATTCTAGAAACATTTTCCATAACAGATATTATAACCTTACCAACACTTTCAACTACTTTACTAATTTCTTGAAGTGCAACTTGAACAGTTTCTAATACTACTTGTATGGTTTTATTGAGGACAGGATCGGTAATAATATCTTTTATTACTTTGAATACATCTACAATTACTGGATGTAATGCTTTAATTACTGTTGCAATTCCTTTAAAGAACTTGGTAATAAATGGCCCCATATTTTTGACCATATTACCAAACCCTTCCAAGACTTTTTGAAGAATAGTTCCGATTGCTTCACCAAGTGATTCGATTATTCCAGTAATCATTTTTAATGCTTTACCTTCACCGGCAATCATTGAGAAGACCTTAAACGCTGCAGCTAATCCTGCGGCAAATATTGGAAGTGAAGCAGACATAACAGTTACACCTATTAATACCATTGGATTAGCAAATGAGGCGAGGCCTGATGATAAACCTTTTAGAAAACCAGAGATTCCTTTACCCATTGACTTCATACTTTTGCCCATGGCGCCAACAGGATTCATTACAGCTTTCCCCATTCTAGAGAAAAAGCCACCAGCTTTTGCTTCTTCTGCTTTTCCATCTGGGGTGGGACCAACTTCATCCTTTCCAGCAAATTTTGCAGCCCTCGCAGCTTCTCTTGCTGACTCTCTTGCTGCAGCAGAATCATCTATCATCAACTCAAGAATATTACCTAAAACATTGAGAGTATTAGTTGCGGTTAATTGTAATGAATCAAACGATTGAACTATTGGTTGTAAGTCAAGCGCAGTTTTCTTTATTGATTCATTATTATCTTGTAATTGGATTACGACATCAGATAACGTTTTATCGTCTTCTTTTCCTTTTGGTTCTTCTGGCGCGGCCATCTTCTTATCCTCTCATTTTTTGATTTTCAGTTCTTATTCGCTCGTTTTCTTCTTTAATCCAATTTTGTAATAGCAATACATATATTGACCTTTCATAAGGTAACATATTTTCAAGTTCTGTTAGACTCCAGCCGTGATGCTGAATCATGGCGAAGTTTGTTTGATAATGGTTCGCCAAGGAATCGTGACTCAGCGCTATCCGAAAAAAGCGTCAATCCCCTGAAGTAATAAGTTGGTCGATTTTTTACATTTCGAACATTTCCACTCTATTTCATGTTGTAATCTTGGTATAGACTCAAAGAAGTCTCTCACTTTAGTAAACTGTCCAGAACTAAGGGATTCAAGAAAATCAGTTAGTTCTTTTTTAGTAGAATCTTTTGCTTTATATATTTCATCACCATCCCAAATATAATCAATACATTCTACTATTAAATGAAAAACATCTTGTGCTTTTATGTTCTCACCTTCATTTGCATATTTTTGTACAGTTTCAATATTTGGAAAATTCATTTTCATTCCAACATCATCAGTAATTTTTATTTCTGATGATTTAATTCCTTTGGTGTCCATAACAATATCTTCCAGATTAATCTCAACTACACAAATATCTTCTTCTGTTGCTTCTTTACAACACTTAAAGTTTAGAGGCCTCAGGGGATGTATTGTTATTGATTCCCCCACAGACCTTCCTCTAAGTTGAAGGAAAAAATATTCAATATCAAATGCCGCGAGACTATTAAGATCTATTTCTCCTTCTGTACAGGAAGTGAGAATATCTCGCATGGCTTTGGCCATCGCCGATCCATCGGTAGACTCCATTGCCATTAATAATGTTTTTTCTTCTTTTACAAGAAAAGGTCTAAATGTAACTTTCTGCCCTGATGAGGGTAATGTCAATTCATAAGTGGGTGTTAGCACCCGTGGTAAAGCCATGATTTACTCCTATAATAATTATAAAATTCTTATTCTTGTGTCCACCAACTATATTGTAGATCTACTGTAAAATCTACCAATTCTCCAGACTCCCATCCCAATTCTATTGCGCCCAATGCTTTCGGCCAACATTCGTGTAATTTTACTTTATGTGTGGGGGATTTAGGTCCACTTCCTACTTGTCCTCCCCCTGCTTGGTCTGCTTGTTCACTATAAACAGAAATTGAACAACTTCCTACAAAATTTTTATAATAGGTCATATTATAAGTTTCTGTACTTTGTATATGTTCAATCCAATCATACCAAAACTTTCTAGGTGTCCAATCATTTGTACCTAAGAAAGTAATTGTTACAGGTTCTTCTGTTCTTTCATAAGGAACTTCCAAAGCAAATTTACCACCACTTCTATAATTAGTTGCTCCAAAACTTGCGGCTGGAAATGATACACCCTTAACAAGAAATTCTATCGATGAAGCAGTGACATCTGAATTCAAGGTAGTGGGTGGTATAATTTCAACAGTAAATCTATTTCTTTTCGCGTAACTACTTAACCCGTCCAGTTTGGACATAAAATCTGATACTGCGAAATCTCTTGGTCCTCCACTACGTGGTCCTGGTGCTGCCATTAGAACATCTCCTTACTTTGAGCCCATACTACTTTTTTGTTTGCCTTTTTAAATCTCTCTACTGGTAGAAAAAGAGCAACTTCCCACTCATCTGCGTTAATCTGAACAAATTTGGAACGAATATGACTTGTGAGATATCTTTTTACCATTGGTCTTGCTCTTTTAATCTTAGTGAAACCTTTTAACATATTATATCTTAATATTAATCTTGTAGTTTCATCATAATTCTTATTATTAGCATAGGCCTTAAGTTGATCCATTAATATAGCTCTTTCTTTTGGAGCAAGATAATGAAAGTTTAATCCAAGAAATCCATCACTATATCTTTCAATAGGAAACACCAAAGGAAAAGTATCATAGTATGGAAGTTCAGTTTTCCATTTAGGATCATAAGAATAGAAATACATTCTACCTAATACATTTTTTGTAACTAAACTCTCTGATCGAGAAAGTATTGTTTTAGGTGTTTCTCTAGACCACGCACCTCTTGTTCTATTAACAATTGAACGAAACCAATTACCCGCAGCTCTTGCTCTGGCAGTTACTTGATTCGTTTTTATTGCGTCTTTTAATTTATCTAGATAAGATTCTTCTTCTGTTGTAGCCATAATATAACTATTTAGTATTGTTCAGAATATCTTCAGTTACAATTTGCCATTTCCATCCCTTATTTTCACAGAATTCAGCCGCCGCTTTCCACTTGGCTTCATTTATCCCCCATTTTTTCACTTCATTTAGATATCTTCTTTTGTGTTTGGGGTTTAGTTTAGGGGGTTTGGTTTGTTTCTTTGGTTTGATCTCTATTAGTGTCTCACCTTTAGCGGTTTTAACCCAAAAATCGGGAAAATATCTGTGTAATCTGTTATCAATAGGTGAACGATAGGGTATAATAATCTCTTCACTTGACCAACGCAAGACTTCAGGTTGTCTATCTAAATATTTCATGAACTTTAGTTCCCAACCAGATCGATAGATTATATTTGTATGATCGCCCTTATATTTTTTATAATTTTGTGGGCGGAATTTTCCTTTGTATGCCATATAAATATATAGATAGTTCAAGAATACCATTTACATAAAGGATATCCGTAATGAGAATTTACACAGAAGTTATATACCATTGGGATGATGAAAAAAATGAGTTAGTACAAGAGTCGGCTGAATTTTACGACTACGAAGGGCCATTAGTTTTATGTAATGACTCCTCTTCTGGAATTATGGACCCAACCACTTCAGCACAAACTCCAATGCAATATTTTGAATATCCTTCTAATCTTGGTGGGATGGCAGGACAAACTGATAATTGGATATCTTTTGATGCTACTGGTTTTAAAAGTCAGAAACCCACACTAAGTATAGCATTATATATTCCAGGCGATGCTCTAACCACATCATATAAATCAGAATATGAAAACGTTTCTTTAGGTGGATTGGGTGCTCAAGCAGATAGAGGTATGAAAGCACTTACCTTGCCAGGAAAAACAGGAACAGGAGGAATGAGTATTGATCAATTAAAGAGTGTTATGACAGCTCAAAATTCAGCAGGACAAAGTGAAGCTGCAAGAGTAGCAATGCTTAAAGGAGGAGAAAAAGCGAATGTTATGGTAGAGGGAGCAAAAACTATAGTGGAACGAGCACAAGGTGCTGTACTTAATCCTTATATTGTAGCTGCATATAAAGGCCCTTCTGATATGAGAACACATGATTTTACTTTTCAAATGTTACCGAAAGATGAAGATGAATCTAAGACATGTGTAAAAATTGTGAACTCATTCAAGAAACACATGTTACCTTCTCATGCAGGGGGAGATGATAAAACTGCACCATCAATGTTGTTTGGATATCCTGATACATGGACAATTACTTTTTATGTTAATGGAAATGCTTTACCAGATACAGATGACAATCCCATGTTTAATGTAGGAAAATCAGTATTGACTGCATGTGACTTAGATTTTAATACAGAAAGTGTGCCTCTGTTTTTTAATGGAACACAATACCCAGTAACTATAGGAATGAAACTTTCGTTTATGGAATTAGAAGTGATGTACAGAGAAAGAATAAAACAAGGCGCGTAACAGGAGAGAGTAATTATGTCTGAGTTTTTTCAACATTATCCACAAATTAACTATGATATGACGGGTTCAAAACCCATCAAAACTAAGACTGCTATTAATATTATGGTCAAGGCCAAAATAAAAAGCATTCTTAAAAATGATATAGTTAATTATTTTCCTTATTCAATACCAGAATCAGAACGTCCTGATATTACCTCATTTAAAATATATGGTGATGTAAAGTATACGTGGTTAATATTTTTAATTAATGATATACATGATCCACTCTTTGATTGGCCATTGAATTCAAGAGAATTTGGAAATTATGTTAAAAATAAATATGGTTCTCTTACGGCCTCAAAAAATACTGTACATCATTATGAACAAATCGTTAGAACAAGAATTGAAGCAACAGGTACATCTGAACCAATTCCTGAGGCCACGATTGAGATTGATGAAACAACGTATAATACTCTTGATTCTTCAGTAAGAAAGATTGTATATTGTTATGATTGGGAAATAACTAGAAATGAAGCCAAACGAGATATTAAATTAATTGATAGAAGGTATGTTGCAGACATACTCTCTGAACATTCGGAGAAACTTGAATAATGGCAGAAGGACCAGCAGGTGGTGCAACAATTCTTGATAGGCGGAAAAATGAAACAGGAGTTGCTACAGAAACCGCCGATCACGGAACTAAATCTGAATTTTTAAAAAATCCGAAAGCCGGACAACTCCCCTCATTTCCTGGTGATTTCGAGCTTCAAAAGCTTACACTTACTTCACCCAATAGAAAAGGTTATGTTGATCTAAAAGCTGCGTGGTCAGATCTTAATATCTATGAAGACCTTTTTGCGAACTATCTTACAGGAAATATACAGGTAGTAGATGGTGTGGGACTAATGGAAAGTGTTCCTATTATTGGTGAAGAAACTATACACATTCAAGTAAAAACAAAAGGTATAGTAAGACAAAGAACAGAAGAGGTAAGTAGTGGCCCATTCGAAGGAAGTCAAAACGAAGGTATAATTAATTTAAAATTTAGGATAGTTAAAGTTTCTGATATTATGAAAATTAATGAGGGAATTATGACTTATAAATTATCTTTCGTTTCTGAGGAAGCTATTCTAAATCTAAAACAAAAAGTTAGAAAATCCTCACTTGATCCAAGTTCACTTGAACCACGAAAAATATCTGATGTAGTAAAATCTCTTTATACACAATTTTTTAAGCGAGGAAGATCAACCGCAAAAAAGATTTTTATTGAACCTACTAAGAATATTACTGATTTAATTATACCAAATCAATCACCATTTAAAGCTTTTAATTTCTTAGCATCTAGAGCAGTATCTCAGGGTAAACATGCAATAGGATCTAATTTTGTTTTTTATGAGTCTGTGAGAGGATTCTTTTTTATTTCAATGGAAACTCTTATGACCGGTGGTGGTACAGGATATAATACACCTGAAGCTGCGAATGGTGAAGAAGCATCAAACGAATTTGTATATACTATACCAAAAGAACCTGTTAAAGAGACATACGTAGTACAACCAAAAAGATTAAATTCACAGAAAAACGAACTTTCAAATATTGCTGTAGAAATGACAGCTGTTGACCAATATACATTCTCTTCCAATTTTGATGTTCTTGAAAATTTATCACGGGGAATGTACGCAAATAGATTACTTACACATGATTTAGTCAGAATGAAATATGATACATTAGATTTTAATTTACAAAAGCCGGCCGGAACACAAACCATTATAGATGAAGAAACAGGTTCGACACAAGTAATAGAAATGTTAACACAAGCTGCTGATAAGAAAAACTTTGAAGATACTTTTACTCATTTAGGAACAGGAAAATTAGCTACCGAAAAACAAGATGCATTAGGTTCACCTGAATCGGTGATAAGTTTTTATCCTACCAATTTTGCACATGATGTTCGATTTAAAGAAGATCTGGGATCACAAGGAGTAAAGGGGGGAGTAAAATCTAATCTAAACATTATTCCAAATAGAGTAGAACAATGGATGCAATCAAGATTGGTACAAACTCAACAAGCTACTAATATTAAATTAAATATTAGGGCGCCTGGACTTTCTACTAGAACAGTAGGAGATTTAATTGAATTTAAGTTACCTACAACATATCTTGAAGATAGAGATGGAGCTACACAATCGCAACATCATACGTATTTAAGTGGTTATTATTTAATTACTAAATTACGCCATCATTTCAATAAAGAAAAATATGAGATAGAATTTGAAGCAATTAAAGATTCGTTAAAAGTGCCTCCTGGGAAAGATAGGTCTATACCAGAAGCCGATGATACAACAACAGTAAATACATCACAAGGAGATTGATCTGATGGCTTATTTTATGGGAAAAGGGGGATTTGTTTGGTGGCAAGGAGTTGTCGAAGACCGCCATGATCCTCTATATCTTGGAAGATGTAAAATAAGAGTTTTAGGATGGCATTCAGAAAACAAGAATGATATGCCTACTGTTTCTTTGCCGTGGGCGTATCCTGTTGCTCCGATTACTTCTGCGAGTCAGACAGGAGTGGGTACATCTCCATTAGGTCCGGTTGAAGGAACATGGGTTGTTGGATTTTATCGTGATGGAGAAGCTGGACAAGAACCAGTATTTTTCGGAACACTTGGTGGTATTCCAGAATTAGATGCAAAGGGAGTTAATAATGATGGTACAGCAGTAGGTGGTCAGGGATTTCTTGATCCTCGATTACCTGAAGGAGATCAAATAGGTCACCCGATGTTTGGTGATGAAATAGGTCCAAGAACATTACAATATAATCCTGCTACTGATATGGTGCCCAGAGAACCGGCAACTATTATTCATGACTCTAATCCTGATCCTGAGGAAGATCCACAGACTGTTGTAATTTCAGCTAATACTACTCTTGAAGAAAAAATGGAAGTAAGATCTTTGATTGGTCAAACTGGACCAAATTCATCTGATCCTCCGTTTACAGTTAAGATTGTAGAACAACCATTTAGGTCAACATATCCTGATACTGGGTTGGCAGATACAACCATATCAACAACAAGAAATTTAGATTATTTAAGAGAGCCAACTACAAATAGATTAGCAAGAGGGATTCGTGGAAATACTGATGAGAGCGATCCTAGAAAATCAGGAATCGTTTTTGAAAAAATGCAGAACCGAAAATTCGGTCAAATGCAAATTCCTACGGCTGATGGAAAAGCTTGGAATGAACCAAGAGTTCCGTGGGCATCAATATATCCATATAATCATGTTCATCAAACAGAGAGTGGACATATTATTGAAATGGATGATACTCCCAATGAGGAGAGATTACATTGGTATCATAGAACAGGTACTTTTACTGAGATTCATCCAGTAGGTATTAAGGTTGATAAAATAGTAAACAATTATTATAATATTATTTTAGGAGCAAAATATACACACATTGAAGCGAGTGAATATACAACTATTGATGGATCACAAGAGAATTATATTCTTGGTAATAGAGTAGATAGGATTGATGGTGATTATTCTATTGCTGTAAAAAAGGGAAGATTTAATGTTGATAATCCATTAGGAGCTATTAATTTAGAAGGCTCTAATATGACAATAAGAGCAGATGAGACTCTTACTTTATCTGCTAATAATGTCATCATTGAAAAGAAATCAGCATCTAATTCAGAAACTACAGTAGGAGATGAAAAGAAATCAGTAGGTGGAAAATTAACTCATCAAACTGGAGCATATAGTTTAAATTCTCAAGGCTCTGTCGGTATGCAAACTGGTGGAGGAATGACACTCAACGTTACTGATTCAATAAATGAATCTATCTTTGGAGTGTTACCAGGAATGACACAAGGTTATGCTAAAAAGACTTCTGCTACTTTAGGTAAGATTGGAATGGAATGTACGGACAATCTTCTTTCTGGTAAGATTGAAATGAATTTAGGAACTTTAGGAGCGGGAGCAAATATTGGAATAAAACCTCTTGGAGATATAGAATTAAATTCTAATTTGGGAACTACAGGAATTACAGGAACTGCATTATTGGGAAATATAGATTTTTCTAGTGTGGTAGGAAGTGCTCAAATGAATAGTTTATTATCGACACTCAAATTGGGTAGTGGGGGTGATGCTTCTTTACAAGGATTATTGGGCGAGGTAACAGTAAGTACTTCAGGTAAAGTAAAGGTTGCAGGATTAATCTCTACATTGAAAGAAGTATTGGATGAAATAATAGATATTGTATTAGAACACACTCATCCAACAGGAACAGGCCCGTCAGGACCACCTATGCCTCCGGCTACAGCTAAACTGTCCTTATTGAAATCGTTGAAAGTTGGAGGAAGTTTCGAATAATGGCATTAGTTAAAGCAACATTACAAAGTGAATTGATGGCAACGTATGGGGGTCATAGTCCTGATCCAATGAAGCCAGGAAAAGATATAGCAAAAGCATTTAAAAATTATTTAATGATGGGTCAAAACGCTGGTGGATTTCCTGCAGCAAATGTGGTAGATGCACCAACAGGATTAACGATAGGAGGAGTTTATGCAAGTATGTTACCATCTGGAGCAGCAGTTGGTACACAGATAGCATCAGCATTAACAACTATGGCAGCAACATTTATGTCTACAAATCAGATAGGGCCACCGGCGGTATCACCTTCACATACACCGGAATTGATACAATTATATTCTGGACATCAACCTTCAGGTATAAGTTTTTGTAAAGAGTTAGCAAGCATTTTAGATACATGGGCAAAAACATGGGTAGTGAGTGGATTAATTCCAGGCGCACCACCTGTTCCATTTTCAGGACCTTTATCATAGGAATACAATGGCAGGAGCAATTGAAAAGAAAATAATTGAAGTAAAAGAGGAGTTAGAAAATTCTCCTACTACGCATTTGTCTGCGAGAACAGGAATTCTTGATTCTGTTACATTGATAAGAGAATTTTCTCAAACACGATTAAATGCATTATGTGAAAAATTTACTTCTGCATCAGGTAGTTATTCACTTGCACAAATATGTGAAAACCTTGCAAAACAAAGATTGATATGTTGGGGAGCAAGAGATTTAAAAAATAATTTTAGAAAATTTGATTTACCTGCTTATGAAACAGTAAATGGAGCTTTAGGTCTTACTGAACCTAATACATCTTTTTTTGGGATTAAGGCTACTGATATTGGTGAAACATATTCTATTAGTTTAACTAGTTTAGAGGGTACACAGACAGTAGGTAGTAATACATTTAGTACTGATGTTCGGGATTATTATCTTGTTAGATCAAGAGTAACTGGAGAATTAGTAGACATTAATGATAATATTACTCCATACTCTACACCAGATCAAGATACTCCTTTTGGTAATGCTGTTGCTTGGGGAGCTGATGTAGGTAGTGAGGAGGGAACATGGAATGCTGATTATGCTAAAGTGAACATTGCTAGTGTAGCAACACAAAGTAAAGGATTGTATAATGAATTAAACACTATGACATTACAAGACCATTTAACACAAGGTAGTAATTCTCAATATACTACATCTGGTGCAGCATTCGGTCAAAAGTTTTATTTAAAAAGACATGAGGATCATGTAAACACATTCACTATCATTGGTACTACCACAGAGAATAGTATAGAAATAACAGATATATCTGATACAGATCTTGCTAAAATTAAATATGGTGATGTGATTAGTGGAACAGGGATCCCAGATGATACTGTGACAATCGCAGGTTTGAAACCAGCAGATAATAAAATTAGACTAAGTAATACAGGAACCGCGACAGCGAATGGAACAGTCACCCTTACAGTAAATAGTGTTCCATTTGGATATCAAAAAGATGATATATTCTGTCAAGTAGAAGTAGTGGGAGAAGGTTTAGTAA
>MDTE01180505.1_pt1 | contig 12107 bp, 24 predicted proteins | sample 811231 | NCBI WGS metagenome assembly MDTE01 (sample SAMN05326651, study PRJNA326480) | marine metagenome | isolation source: seawater | place: Indian Ocean: Red Sea | collected 2010
AGCACCAGCTGAAGAAGCCCCGGTAGAAGAAGCAGCACCAGCTGAAGAAGCCCCGGTAGAAGAAGCAGCACCAGCTGAAGAAGCCCCGGTAGAAGAAGCAGCACCAGTGGAAACAAAAGAGAGTAAATAATGGCAAGTGAACAAAAAAGTACAACTAAACCAAGACTTCCCTCAGAAGTATTTTCAGTTGAATTTAATGAATCGCTTGTTCACCAAGCGTTAACAAGCTATATGTCAAATCAAAGGCAAGGTTCAGTGCTATTAAAAAATAGATCAGCAGTAAGAGGTGGAGGAAGAAAACCGTGGAGACAGAAAGGCACTGGAAGAGCAAGAGCTGGAACTATTAGAAGCCCTCTATGGGTTGGCGGAGGTGTAACTTTCGCAAGTATTAAGAATCATGATAAAAAAATAAACAAAAAAATGGCAAAGAAAGCCCTAGCTTCTATTCTTTCAAAATTTAAAACTGAAAAAAGATTAACACTAGTCGATGATGTAAGTTTCAAAGAACCTAAAACAAAGTTAGCTAAGGAATTTTTTAATAAATCAGGTTTAGATTCAGCATTGCTTATATCAAATGATTTAGATCAAAATACAATGCTGGCAATAAGAAATTTAAAGAATTTTAGTTTTATAGATGCAAAAGATATTAACCCCTATGATTTATTAAAAGCAAAACACATTCTTCTAACACACTCTGCAGTAAAAATTATTAAGGATAATCTGAATGTTAAGTGAAAAGATTTACACTACTCTAAAACACCCGGTAATAAGCGAAAAATCGGCTATAGAAAAGAGCTCATCAAACACTTATGTCTTTAAAGTAGCTAAAGAAGCAACCAAAATTGATATTAAAAATTCAGTTGAAGAGATATTTGGTGTAAAAGTTGATTCTGTAAGAGTTTTGAATACAAAATTCAAAAATAAAAGAACGAGATTTGGCAAATATAAAACAGGAACTTATAAAAAAGCGTATATAAAGCTGGAGGCAGGGAAAGAAATAAATCTTGAGAATCCCTTTAAGTAATGTCTATTTTTAAAGCAAAACCCACATCACCTGGAAGAAGATTCAGGATTCAAATTAAGCAAAATCTACATAAAGGTAGACCAGAAAAATCATTAATTGAATCAAAAACTAGAATCTCAGGAAGAAATAATAATGGACATATAACAACCAGACATAAAGGTGGTGGTCACAAACGACTTTATAGGATTATAGATTTTAAAAGAAACAAATTTGATATTGAGGCAATAGTCCAAAGAATAGAATATGACCCTAATAGATCAGCCAATATTGCACTAATTGAATATAAGGACGGGGAGAAATCATATATTATTGCGCCAAAAGATTTAAAAGAAAAATCAAAAATTATTTCTGGAGATAAAGCACCAATTAAAGCAGGTAATTCATTACCTCTAAAGGGTATTCCACAGGGTACAGAAGTTCACTGTGTAGAAATGAGACCTGGAAAAGGTGCTCAACTTATTAGATCAGCTGGAACAACTGCAAGAATTGTTGCTAAAGAAGGCAAGTATGCAACTTTACGCTTAAGCTCTGGTGAAATGAGAAAGATTCTTTTGACTTGTAGAGCAACTATAGGTGTTATTTCTAATCAACAACATAACTTGAAGTCTTTAGGCAAGGCTGGGGCAAAAAGATGGAAAGGTATTAGACCAACTGTTAGAGGTGTGGCAATGAATCCGGTTGATCACCCTCATGGTGGTGGTGAAGGAAAGACATCTGGAGGAAGAAATCCAGTTTCTCCATGGGGAATGCCCACAAAAGGATATAGAACAAGAAAGCCAAAGGCTAGTGATAAACTCATTGTCAAAAGGAGATATAAATAATGGCTAGATCCAGTAAAAAAGGACCTTTTGTTGATTACTCTTTAGAAAAGAAAGTAATTAAAGCAAAAGAAACACAAGATAAAAAACCCATCAAAACATGGTCTAGAAGTTCAATGATTACTCCTGACATGGTTGGCCTAACGATTTCAGTACATAATGGCCGTCAACATATACCTGTTTTCATAAGAGAAGACATGGTCGGACAGAAACTAGGAGAATTTTCAATGACAAGAACATTTAAAGTGCATTCCGGCGATAGGAAAGCTAAGGCAGTAGTTTGATGATGGAAGTTAGAGCTTATTTGAAAGGAGCAAGATTATCACCGCAAAAAGCAGCTCTTGTAGCAGATATGATTAGAGGTCTTGATGTAGAAAAAGCCCTAGATATTCTTTCATTTTCGAAACAAAAAGGGGCAAGATTGGTAAAAAAACTTCTTGATTCAGCAATATCCAATGCAGAGAGCAATGAAAATGTCGATATTGATAATCTTAAAATCAAATCAATTATTGTTAATAAAGGTTTAGTAATGAAGAGAATAAAAATAAGAGCAAGAGGCAGAGCCGACAGAATCAAAAAACCAATGTGCCATATAGAAATTAAACTCATGGAAAAAATGAATCAAGTTAATCAGGAGGAAAATAATGGGACAGAAAGTTAATCCAGTCGGTTTTAGACTTGGGACTTCTAGAGATCATGATTCTCTTTGGTTTGCTAAATCTAAAGATTATTCAAAGCTTGTAATAGAAGATATAAAAGTCCGAGAAAGAATTAAACAAATTCTACCTCAGGCTCCTATAAGTTCGGTGACTATTAAACGAACAATGGAAGAAGTAATCGTTGATATCAACACTTCCAGACCAGGAGTAGTAATTGGAAAGAAAGGTGAAGAGATAGAAAAAATAAAGAAAGAAATTAAAAAAATTATTCCTGAAGGGGTTAAATTGAATGTCGTTGAAGTTAAACAACCAGATTTAGATGCTCAGCTTGTTGCTAGTTCTGTTACACAACAACTTGAAAAAAGAATTATGTTCAGAAAAGCAATGAAAAGAGCAGTTCAGAATACTATGAGACAAGGTGCTAAGGGTATAAGAATAGAAGTTTCTGGTAGGTTAAATGGAGCAGAAATAGCTAGATCTGAATGGTATAGAGAAGGAAGAGTGCCCTTACACACATTAAAAGCTGATATAGATTATGCAACTAGTGAAGCCCTAACAACTTATGGAATTATTGGTGTAAAAGTTTGGATATACAGAGGAGATAAAGGTGCTACAACCTAAAAAAACTAAATATAGAAAACAGATGAAAGGGCGCAACAATGGATTTGCATCTGCAGGTTCATCTGTATCTTTTGGAGATTATGCGCTTAAAGCCACATCTCATGGAATGTTAACTTCAAGACAGATTGAAGCAGCAAGAAGAGCACTTGTCAGATATATAAAAAGAGGTGGAAAAGTATGGATAAGAGTATTTCCAGATAAACCTATAACCAAAAAACCACTTGAGACAAGGCAAGGAAAAGGAAAAGGAAATGTTGAATATTGGGCAAGCCCAATAAAACCAGGAAAGATTCTGTATGAAGTAGCAGGAGTGAGCGAAAAAGATGCAAAAAGAGCTTTTGAACTTGCTGGAGCTAAACTTCCCATGGGAACTACGTTTGTAAGAAGAGGTTCAAATGGCTAAAAAGAAATTGAAAGACTATAAAGGTATGAAAAAAGAGGATCTTAAAAAAGAGCTAATGGCAAATAGAAAATCATTGTTTGAGAATAGTTTCAAGCATAAAATGGGCCAACTCAAAGAAAGTCATTTATTAAAAGAGAGTAGAAAAAACATTGCAAAGATTAAAACGGAGTTAAATAGTAAAGATGCCAGCTAAAACATTACAAGGCACTGTAACAAGCCAAAAAATGAATAAAACAATAACTGTAGTTGTAGGCAGAAGAAAGAAGCATCCTAAATATGGTAAGTACATAAACTTATCCACCAAATATCATGTTCATGATGAGAAAGAAGTTTCAAATGAAGGTGATATTGTTTTAATAAAAGAATGTAAGCCAATTTCAAAAACAAAAAGTTGGATTTTAGTTGATGTTATAAAGAAAGGAGAGTTACCAGAGTGATTCAAACACAAAGCATGCTAAATGTTGCAGATAACAGCGGTGCAAGAGCTGTAATGTGTATCAAAGTATTGGGGGGTTCAAAAAGAAGAACTGCAAATATTGGTGATGTTATTAAAGTTGCAATTAAAGAGGCGCTACCGCAAAGCAAAATTAAAAAAGGTTCTGTAATGAATGCCCTAATTGTTAGGACAAAATCTGGAGTTAGGAGATCAGATGGATCAAAAATTGGCTTTGATGAAAATGCAGTGGTTCTTTTAAACAATACTAGAGACCCAATAGCAACAAGAATTTTTGGTCCAGTTACTAGAGAATTGCGTAAAGCAAAATTTATGAAGATTGTATCATTAGCACCGGAGGTATTGTAGATGAAAAGTAAGAATACAAAACTCAGGGAAGGTGATGAAGTTATTGTTATTTCAGGTAGAGAGAAAGGGAAAAGAGGAAATATAAAGAGTATTACAGGAGAAAAATGTGTGATTAATGATTTAAACCTTTCAAAAAGACATACCAGACCTAACCCGCAGTTGGGTATAACTGGAGGAATTGTTGAAAAAGAAATGCCGATTCATTTATCAAATGTAATGATTTGGAATTCTGCAACAAAGAAACATGACAAAGTGGCATTCAAAAAGGAAAAAGAGAAAAAAATAAGAGTTTTTAGATCTTCAAGCAAGGAAATTAAATGATGAGTTTAAAAGATAAATATAATAAAGAAATAGTTCCAGCTCTCAAACAGAAGTTAGGGTATAAATCTTGTATGCAAGTACCTAAGCTTCAAAAAATTACAATTAATATGGGGGTTGGAGAAGCTTCTAAGGACAAAGGAGTTTTAGCTAATGCTGTTAAAGATCTTGAGGCAATTGCAGGACAGAAAGTTATAGTTACTAAAGCAAGAAAGGCAGTTGCAAGCTTCAAAATTAGAGAAGAGTATCCGATTGGTTGTAAAGTTACTCTAAGAGGTGAAAGAATGTATGACTTTTTCCAAAGGTTAATTGATTTAGCTATACCAAGGGAAAAAGATTTTCGAGGCCTTAGTGAGAAGTCATTTGATGGCCATGGAAATTACAATATGGGCATAAAAGAACAAATTATTTTCCCAGAAATTGATTTTGACAAGGTTGACAAGTTAAGAGGCATGGATATCGCTATTACAACTTCAGCGAAAAAAGATGATGAAGCAAGAGAATTGCTAAGTTCTTTTAATTTTCCATTCAGAGGTAAAAATGGCTAGAAAATCGATAGTTGAAAGAGAAAAAAAGAAAATTAAGCTTGTTGCTAAATATGCAGACAAGAGAATGGCACTAAAGGAAGAGCAAAAGAAAGCTACGACATTTGAGGAAAAAATGGAAATCCAAAGAAAGTTACAAAAACTTCCAAAAAACTCAAACCCTTCAAGAGTTGTAAGGAGATGTGCTTTAACAGGTAGACCAAAAGGTGTGTATAGAAAATTTGGCTTAAGCAGAACAAAATTAAGAGAATTAGCAATGTCTGGTAAATTGCCAGGCGTAAAGAAATCAAGTTGGTAGAATTATGACAGATCCAGTAGCAGATTTATTAACAAGAATAAGAAATGCTTTAATGAGAAGAAAAGCTAATGTGAGTATTCCTTATTCGAAACTTAAACATGAGTTAGCTAAACTTCTCGTTAGAGAGGGTTTTCTGCAAAGCGTAAAGAAAGTAAAGAAAGACTTTGAAGAGCTAAATGTTGCATTGAAATATTACAATGATCAGCCTGTCATCAAGGAACTAACCAGAGAGTCAAAACCCGGACTAAGAAAATACATTAGTTATAAAGATATAAAACCACATAAAGGTGGGCTTGGTCTTAAAGTTTTAACAACAAGCAAAGGTCTTATGACTGATAAAGATGCCATTAAAGAAAAAGTTGGTGGCGAAATTATATGTAGGGTATTTTAATGTCAAGAATTGCAAAAGATCCAGTATTAATACCAGATTCAGTCAAAGTAACTGCAGAGGGAAATACTTTAATGTTTAATGGCCCTAAAGGAGAATTAAGCCTAGATATTCATAAATCAGTTAGTTTTTTAATTGAAGATTCAACAATAAAGGTCAATTGGAAGAGTTCAGAGCAAGCAGCTATGGCAGGAACTATGAGATCTTTAATAAATAATTATGTTCAAGGTGTGAAAGAAGGCTATACCAAAACAATTACATTAAATGGTGTTGGTTATAGAGCTAAAGTAGAAGGTAAAAAAATTATTCTGACATTAGGATTTTCCTATCCAGTAGAATATTGCTTGCCAGAAAATATTGAAGCTGAATCAGAAAATCAAACTGAGTTTAGACTTTCATCAAATAATAAGCAGGCCTTGGGCCAGGTATGTGCAGAAATACGAGCTTTCAGACCACCTGAACCATACAAAGGAAAGGGAGTATTTGTTGATGGAGAACATATTGTAAGGAAAGAAAGGAAAAAAGCAGCAGCAGTAGGATAATAATGAAAAAAGAAATAGCTAGAATAAGAAGAGCAAAAAAATTAAGAGCAAATCTTCAAAAAAAAGGTTTCATGAGACTTTCTATATCTAAATCATTGAAAAATATCTCTGCTCAGTTAATAGATTCATCTAGCGGCCAAGTTCTAGTAACAATATCAACTCAACAAAAAATATTTGATGGAGAATCAGGAGGAAACATAGATGCTGCTAAAAAAGTAGGAACTGAAATAGCAAAAAAGGCTTTAGATCTTGGTCATAATGAAGTGACCTTTGATAGGTCAGGTTACAAGTATCATGGAAGGGTTAAGGCTCTTGCTGATGGAGCTAGAGATGGAGGTTTAAAATTTTAATGGAAAATATGGAAACAAATAACCTCAACCAACAACAAGACACTCTTGTAGAAAAACTAGTGCAAGTAAATAGAGTTGCAAAAACTGTAAAAGGTGGAAGGGTTATGTCTTTCACAGCTTTAACCGTGGTTGGTGATGGAAATGGAAGAGTTGGATATGGTAGAGGGAAGGCAAAAGAAGTGCCAGTAGCTATTCAAAAAGCTCTTGATGAAGCTAAAAAAAGCCTCGTAGATGTAGAATTAAATGGGAATACCCTTTGGTATCCAATTACAGAGAAAAGTTCAGCAACGAAAGTATATATGCAGCCAGCTTCTGATGGAACTGGAATTATCGCTGGAGGAGCTATGCGTGCAGTGCTTGAGTTAGTCGGAATAAAAAATGTTTTAGCTAAATGCTATGGCTCAACTAATCCAATTAATGTTGTTAGAGCGACGATTAATGGATTATCTAAAATGGAATCACCAGAAAAAGTAAAAGAGAGGCGTAAATAATGACTAAATTAAAAGTAACACAGACTAGAAGCTTAATTGGTAGAAAGAAAAATCATAGATTATCTGTTAAAGGTTTAGGTCTAAAAAGGATTGGTGATAGTAAGGTGCTTGAAGATACTCCCGCCGTAAGAGGAATGATTAATAAAGCTGACTATCTGCTTAATGTTGAGGAAATAAAATAATGAACAAATTGTCTTTAAATAGCATTGCAGACTCTAAATCTCGATCAAATAAAAAAAGAGTTGGAAGAGGGACAGGTTCTGGAATTGGGAAAACTTCTGGAAGAGGACATAAAGGTCAAAAGTCTAGATCTGGAGGAAATGTAAGGCCTGGATTTGAAGGAGGACAAATGCCTTTACAAATGAGAGTCCCAAAATTTGGATTTTCTTCAAGAGTATCAAGAGCAACTGAAAATATTAATGTAAAGCAATTAGAAAATGTCAAAGATATTGATATTGAGAACCTTAAGAAAAGTGGATTAATAAAAAAATCTACCAAAAAAGTAAAAATATTTGGAGAAGGTAAATTGCAAGCAAAACCGTCAGATAAAAATATAAAAACATCTAAAGGAGTCAAATTTGGATAATTCAATGTCAGAATTATGGAGAAGGTTAGGTTTTGTAGCCCTTGCACTGCTTGTTTACAGAATTGGCACACATATACCAATACCTGGAATTAAGGCAGAGCAAGTCGCATTACTTTTTCAGCAGACTGATGAAACTTTATTACAGTACTTTAACCTTTTCTCGGGTGGAGCACTTGAAAGAATGAGTATATTTGCTTTAAGTGTTGTTCCATATATATCTGCTGCAATCGTCATGCAATTATTTTCTAATTCTCTTCCTTACTTACAAGAATTAAAGAAAGAAGGTCAAAGTGGGAGAAATAAAATCACTCAATACACCAGATATGCAACTGTTATTTTTGCTTTAATCCAATCAACTGCTTTGACTTTTACATTACAATCTGCAGGTTTAATTGATTCTGAGAGCATATTTGGAGCAGTTGCAGCAATTTTATCTATTGTAACTGGAACAGTATTTTTAATGTGGTTAGGAGAACAGATCTCCGAGAGAGGTATAGGTAATGGTATATCTTTGATAATTGCAACAAGTATTATTGTTGGTGTTCCAAGGGCATTCGGACAAGCACTGCAACAAACACAATCAGGAAGTATTGATTATTTACTTCTTATTATGCTTGCAATTTTGACACTTTTATTGATTGCTTTTGTTGTTTTTGTAGAAAATGCTCAAAGAAGAATAACGGTAAACTATGCTCAAAGACATCAAGTTCGAGGCATGGTGCAAGCACCTGCGAGTTTTCTGCCCCTTAAATTAAATATGTCCGGAGTAATTCCGGCTATATTCGCCAGTACATTTCTATTGTTTCCAGCCTCATTATCACAGTGGTTTGGTGATGGTTTGGGTGTGGGTGGTTTGAGTAATTTTGCTCAACTATATCTTGCCCCAGGATCTCCACTCTACATGCTCTTATTCGCAATCCTGATTATTTCTTTTTGCTATATTTGGCTAGCACTAACATTTAGTTCTAATGACATGGCTGATAATTTAAAACGAGGTGGAGCTTATATTCCAGGCATAAGACCAGGAGAACAAACAGCAACTTTTATTGATACTATACTTTCAAGACTTACTGTATTTGGTGCCTTGTACTTGACTCTAGTATGCCTTTTACCGCTAATGTTAATAAATAGTTTCGGCATTTCTTTCTTTCTTGGCGGCACTTCAGTTCTTATTGTGGTTGTAGTGATGCTAGATTTACAGAGACAAATACAGTCCTATGTTATGAGCGAACAATATGCATCTATCCTAAAAAATGCTAATATTTCGGGCTCTAAAAAGAGTAGAAGAAGATGAAAGTAAGATCGTCAGTAAAAAGAATTTGCAAAGATTGCAAGATAGTTAAAAGAACAGGAACATTATTTGTTATCTGTAAGAATAAGAGACATAAACAAAGACAAGGTTAAGAAATGGCAAGAGTAGGTGGAATTAATATCCCTGATAATAAGCATGTTGATGTGGCTTTAACGCACATTTATGGTATTGGAAGAAAAACTGCACAAGTTATCTGCAATAAGCTAAATATTAACTACAGTAAAAAAGTATCTGAACTTTCAGAAAATGAATTAGACACCATAAGAGATGAATTAAAAAGTTTCCAAATAGAAGGAGATTTGAGAAGAGAAATAAATTTTAATATTAAAAGATTAATGGATTTAGGTTGTTACCGAGGAATAAGACATAGAAAAGGATTACCTCTTCGAGGTCAAAGAACAAAAACAAATGCAAGAACCAGAAAAGGACCAAGGAAACCTATAAGAGCATAAAATGGCAGCTAAAAAAACTAAAAGAATTGTTACAGATGGTATTGCTCATATAAAGGCATCATTTAACAATACCATAATTATGATCACCGATATGGGTGGAAATACACTTTGCTGGGCCACTTCAGGTGGACAAGGGTTTAAAGGTTCTAGAAAAAGCACACCCTTTGCTGCACAGATTGCTGCTGAAAGAGCAGGAAATATGGCAAAAGAATTAGGAATGGTAAATCTTGAAGTAAGAGTTAAAGGGCCTGGAGCGGGAAGAGAATCTTCAATAAGAGCTTTAAATGCTTGCGGATTGAGAATAAATAAAATAACTGACGTAACTCCACTGCCTCATAATGGGTGCAGACCACCTAAAAAGAGGAGAGTTTAATGGCTAGATATAGAGGACCTAGATTAAGACTGTCTAGAAGAGAAGGGACAGACCTTATGCTCACATCTGGAACAAGAGCAATAGAATCAAAATGTAAGTTTGAAAATAAACCAGGTAATGCAATGTCTCGTGGCAGGCTATCTGATTACGGAACTCAGCTTAGAGAAAAACAGAAAGTTAAAAGAATGTATGGTCTATTGGAGAGACAATTCAGAAATTATTATCTTAAAGCAGCAAAATCCAAAGGAAATACTGGCGATAACTTACTTAATCTATTAGAAACAAGATTAGATAATGTGGTTTATAGAATGGGTTTTGGTGTAACGAGAGCTGAATCTAGGCAAATTGTTTCACATAAGTCTATTTTAGTTAATGGAAAAGTAGTAAATATTCCGTCTTATAACGTTAAACCAAATCATGAAATTTCAGTAAGAGATAAAAGTAAAGAAAATCTAAGGATTAAAGCTTCAATTGAACTAGCAAAATCAAAAGATCAAGCTAGTTGGATTGAGGTAAGTTTTGATGAGATGAAAGGTACCTTTATAAATTACCCTGATCGTTCAGAGCTTAGTGCGGAGATAAATGAAAACTTAATTATTGAGTTGTACTCAAAATAATAGAGGAGAATATGGAAGAAGATAATAGAATGAATGTTTTAGCGCCTGAAGTTGCTAAAGTTGACGAGATAAATAAAAACAATCTTAGGGTTGTGTTAGAGCCTTTTGAAAGAGGTTTTGGATATACAATTGGGCATAGCTTGAGAAGAATCATGCTATCTTACATGCCAGGAGCAGCTATTACAGAAGTAAAGATTGAAGGCGCTTCACATGAATACGGAACAGTTGAGGGAATAAAAGAAGATATTCTAGACGTTCTTTTAAATCTTAAAGATTTAGCCATTAAATTAGATGGACCTTCAGAAGCTGAAATTAGATTAGATGTAAAAAAACCAAAAACAATTACAGCCTCTGATCTAGAATTACCTGCAGGAGTTGAAGTAATCGATCCAGATCATGTAATTGCTACTTTAGTTGAGCCAAAAAAGTTTGTAATGACAATGAAAGTCAAAACAGGCACTGGTTATGTTCCCGCTGAAAATAATACTGAAAAAGATGTCGATTCACTTCACTTAGATGCAATTTTTTCTCCTGTAAAGAAAATTAACTACAAAGTAGAAAATACAAGAGTAGAAAATAGAACAGACTTAGATAAATTAATACTTGATCTAGAAACGGATGGAACAATTGATGCTAAGCAAGCAGTAAAATATGCTGCGACAATTATGCAACATCAATTAGCAGTATTCGTAGATGAAGAATTAGTCTCAAGAAAAGAAAAAAGAAAAGATAAATATGATTTTGATCCTCTTTTATTAAGATCCATTGAGGAGTTAGAACTTACAGTAAGGTCTACAAACTGTTTAAAGGCTGAGAATATTTTCTTAATTGGAGACTTAATACAAAGAAGTGAAATGGATTTATTAAAGACCCCAAATTTAGGAAAGAAATCACTGAATGAAATTAAGGATGAGCTAGCTTCAAGAGGACTTTCTTTGGGCACTATTCTTAAAAACTGGCCACCAATGTAAAGATGAGACATAGAAAGCTTAGTCGAAGATTTAGTAGAACCTCATCGCATAGAATTGCAATGATGAGAAATCTTTCTATCTCTTTAATTGAGCATGAAGTTATAAAAACAACCATTGAAAAGGGCAAAGAACTTCGTCGTTTTTTTGAGCCTCTTGTAACACGAGCTAAAGAAGATAACCTTCATAACAGAAGACTTGTCATTTCTGAACTTAATTCAAGAGATGCTGCATCTAAGCTTTTCTCAGATTTAGGCCCAAGGTTTAAAAATACTAATGGCGGGGATCTTAGATTAATTAAAGCTGGATTTAGAGAGGGGGATAAGGCAGATATATGTTTTGTTGAGTTGACTTGTAGAAAAGAAAATTCAGAAGTTCAAGTTCAAACAGATAAATTGGATACTGAAACCGAAAAGAATGTATCAGTGAGTGCTGAACCAGAAACTAAGAAAGCTGAGGCTAAAGAACCAGAAACTAAGAAAGCTGAAGCTAAAGAACCAGAAACTAAGAAAGCTGAAGCTAAAGAACCAGAAACTAAGA
>MDTE01180557.1_pt1 | contig 12107 bp, 10 predicted proteins | sample 811231 | NCBI WGS metagenome assembly MDTE01 (sample SAMN05326651, study PRJNA326480) | marine metagenome | isolation source: seawater | place: Indian Ocean: Red Sea | collected 2010
AGGTGGGCGGTACTGCCCCGCCGTCCGCAATGTTTATTACGAAATTCGTTTATCGTCGTAGTTGGAAATCCAACATTTATAATATAAAACTTTATTTTAAAGATTCAATTTATTTATTATTAATGGCACTATCAGAGCAGCAAAAAAGAGAAATTTTAGAACAACAAAATCAAAAAAACACTACTAAAAGAGTGACTTCTCCAGAATTAGAAAAAATTCTTTACGAAGCCCTCCCCGTTCTCGATCATGGATTTGTCAGAGTAGTAGATTATATGGGAGACGACAGTTCAGTTGTCCAAGCAGCTAGAGTTTCATACGGAAAAGGAACCAAAAAAGTTTCAACAGATAGTGGTTTAATAAAGTATTTAATGAGACATCGTCATAGTACACCTTTTGAAATGTGTGAAATAAAATACCATGTAAAACTTCCTATTTTTGTAGCAAGACAATGGATTAGACACAGAACCGCAAATGTTAATGAATATTCTGCTCGATATTCAATTCTGGATAAGGAATTTTATTTACCTTCCAAAGAAAACTTAGCAGCTCAATCTTCGATCAATAGACAAGGAAGAGGAGATATAATAAATGGAAAACAAGCTGATAATATTCTAAATATTTTGAAAAAAGATGCAGAGCAAACTTATTCAAACTATGAAATATTGCTGAATGAAAAATATGACGGAAGTAAAATAAATGAGACTAATAAAGGCCTAGCTAGAGAATTAGCTAGAATGAATTTGACATTAAACACTTATACCCAATGGTATTGGAAAACTGACTTATTAAATCTCTTAAATTTTTTATCATTACGTGCCGACAGTCATGCACAATATGAAATAAGGGCTTACGCAGATATTATGACTGAAAGTCTAAAAAAATGGGTACCAATTACTTTTGATGCTTTTATGGATTATAGAGTGGGCGGCATGGAACTATCAGCAAAAGGTAAATCTGTTATTAAAAAAATGATTAAAGCTGAAAAATGTGATTTTGAATCTTCAAAACTTTCCAAAAGAGAATGGAATGAACTAATGGAATCTTTTGGTTTTAAAGATAAAATCGTTTAATCTTTTTTAATTTATGTTTGGTGATACAGAGGATGATTCTTGTCACCATATTTATATTTAAATCTTTCCGGATCTCTTTCTTTTAATGCAAGATTTGCTTTTACATTTGCTTCATTAATAAACTTTTCAAACTCTTCTGGTTTTGAAAAACCGTCTACTTTAATTAGTGAAGATCTAAAAAGTATGTCATTAAAACTTCTTCCTTCCCACCAAAGATTTTGTTTCATTACATCTCTGTAAATTGGTGTTCCTGGCAAAGGACACAGCATAGAAATTGAAAAACTATCAGCGCCGGAATTTAATGCATAATCTATGGTGGTTTGCATTTCTTCATAAGTTTCTCCAGGGTAACCAAGCACCCAAAACGTATGAACTAGCATTCCAGCTTTTTTAGCATTTTCAATGGCAGGCTTAATAGTTTCCAGTGGCAATCTTTTGTTAATCACATCATCCAATACTCTCTGTACTCCACTTTCACATGCGAGCGATATTTGATAACAACCAGAGTCTGCCATGGCTTTATACATATTTAATTGATCTTTAAGATGATAGTTTACTTTGGTTCCATTAGGGGTACACCAAGGTAAACCAATTTTTTCTAACTCACCACATAATGCAAAAAGATTTTTTTTATGGACAGTTATGGTGTCGTCTTCAAATTGAATTTCGCCAATTTTATAATCTCTCACATCATTTTTTATTTCATCCATTATGTGTTTGGTAGTTCTCCATCTGGCGCTTTGTCCCCACATTTCTGGTGTACTGCAAAAGGTACACTTTTCTGGACACCCTCTCGAGCACATCACGCTTAAAACTCTATTCGATCTTGATTTTGCCGAATGAAAAGCTCCTATATTAAAATAACCTTCCATATTACATAAGTGTCTAGCTGGGCGAGGCAAGACATTTAAATCTGGTATTCTTTTTGGAGAGTTAATTATATATTTTTTGTGCCCAATTTTTTTTACTAATCCAGGTATTTTACTAATGTCACTTTTGTTTGCTAAAGCATTAACCAATTCTAAAATAGAGAATTCTCCTTCACCGGTCATAGCGAAATCAATATTTTCATTTTCTAGTTCGTGTATAAAATCAGGCAAATTGGAATTTTTATCAGCCATAGCAAATTTATAATCTGTGAGAGAACCTGAAATATGATTCCCTCCCAAAATTACAGTTATATTTTTATTAACTTTTTTAACTAGAGTTGCAATATTATTTGCAGATTCAAGTAAATTAGAAAATAAAACTGATATTGCAACTACATCAGGAGAGAAATCAGAAATAACCTTTTTGATAGCCTCATCAGTTTGCCCTATAGATATTATTTTTTTTTTGGCATCAATAATTGTTTTATTATTCCATCCTTCTAAAGCAGTGTCATGAATTTTTACTTCGTGCCCATTATCTACAAGTATTTGCGCTATTAGCATTAATCCAAGAGAGGGTTGAATTCTATTTACTCCATCGGACATGCCTTTAAGATTTGGTGTAAATAATAAAATTTTTGATTTCTTCATAGTTTGATTTTTAAACATTTGAGCAAAAAATTCATTAACTATTTTTATTCTCAAAAAAAATCTTACGTTGATATTTTCTGTTGGTATTTAACAATTCTGAGAAATTTGGCAAATTTCTATTAAACAAAGACAAGTTTTGCCTTGTATAAATTTCATCAATTTTTAATATATTAATTAAATGTTTCTTGTTGCCTTGTTTGCTTAATATTTTTTCACCTAGTCTTTTAGCTCTTACGTAGCTTGATTTGTTTTTGCTAATAAAAATTGTAGATGGATAAAAAAAATTAATATTAAAATATTTTGAGTAAGTCAAAATTTTTAATGGTAAATCTACATAAAAACTTTTGTAGATTATATAATTTTTTTTATCACATAAATTAATATCAATTTTTGGTGTTGCAAAATAGTATATTATAATTGGATGATTTTTTTGTATGATTTTTTTTATAGGGTTTATTGATTTCATTAAATCAACTTTCACTTTTTTGATATTTTTTTGTTTTAATAAAATTTTGTTTTTGTTAAAAGTAGCAATAATCTTAATATTTTTATTATTTTTAAATATATTTAATAATTCATAACCAATTCCAGAGCTACCACCAATTATCAATATATTTTTTTTTATTTTTTTTGATAATTTTCTTACTGAATTATTTAATTTAATTTTTTTAGGTTTAAACACTGGTCTTTTTAAAGTCTGAAATTCTATAATATAATTTTGGTAGGTAATTTTATTTTTAATTATTGGAATTATATTGTTTATTTTTTGACTAGAAATTTCAGTTTTGTTTTTATTAAATTTGAATTTATTATTAAAATTTATATTTATTTCTCTTATTATAGAATTTACACCAGGATAAACCGTTCCTACATATTTAGTTAAATTACTTAACGTCATAGAGAGATTTCCCATTTTATTTTCTCTATTAAAATATTTAATTGCTTTTTTATTTGTATTTAAAAAGTATTTTTTATTATTTAATTGGTAGTTTAATAGAGTGTTTATTTTTTTAATTTCTAGTTCAGCTCTAAGGTCACCTTTTTGAAATAATTTTAAATTAATTACTCTATTTTTTTGTATTTTTAAACTAATGCTTTTATTGTATGAAAAATGTTTAAAGAATTTTATTTTTATTGAGAACTTATTTAAATTTTTAATTATTTCTTTTATTTTGATAATTTTAAAAATTTTTAAAATTATTAAACAGCCGTGGCAGATCTTTTCTCTAAATATTGAATTATATCCCACTACATCGTCTAAATGAATTGAATTACTATCTCCAGATAATTTTGAAAAATTTTTTCCCTCTTTATCTGAAATTTTAAAATTCATTTTTTATAGTTTAATAATATTTCAAACAAAAAATTCATTTATCTTTTTTGCCATTTCAACAAAAATTTTAGAAATTTTATGATTTGAATTTGCTGCAACTAGGGGTTTTCCGGAGTCCGAAGCTATTCTTAAGTCAATATCTAATGGAACTTGCCCGAGAAATTTTTTTTTATAATCATTTGCAACTTTTTCTACTCCATCTTTTCCGAAAATATTATACTTTTTTCCATCCTCAGCTTCAAAAAAACTCATATTATCTACTAGTCCAAGTATTGGAACTTTTAACTTATCAAACATTTTAATACCTCTTTTTACATCCATTAACGCTACATCCTGAGGCGTTGAAACAATTATTACGCCATCAACTTTAATTTCTTGAGCAAAAGTTAATTGTGTATCTCCTGTTCCTGGAGGCATATCAACTATAATGTAATCTAAATCTTTCCAAAGTACTTTTTGTGTAAAAGTTTTAATCGCGCTTGTCACCATTGGTCCTCGCCAGATCATTGGAGTTTCTTCCTCTACTAAAAAGCCTATAGACATACATTGGACTCCATATTGCTCAACTGGGATCATGCTTTTTCCATTTTCACTTTTTGGCTTTTTGTTTATTGCCATCATCTTGGGTAATGAAGGTCCATATATATCTGCGTCTAAAATTCCCACTTTGCAATTTAGGGATTTTAAAGCTAATGCTAAATTTGTGGCAAAAGTTGACTTACCGACCCCGCCTTTTGCACTAGATATAGCAATGGTAAATTTTGTTCCTTTTATTTCGTTTTTTACGAAGGTTTTGGGAGCCACATTTTGCTTTAATGTCTCACTTAATCCTACTGTCTTTTTTTCCATGCAATATATCTTAACTTGTTTTTGTTAATAAAGTCACTATATAGAGTGTCATGGCAAACGGTAACGATTTTAAGCGTGGTGGTAGTCCCTGGGGTTCTCCTCCAGGAGGAGAGAATGGCTCTGGGCGCGGAGGACAAAAACCTCCTAATATTGATGAGGTTATAGAAAAATTACAAAAGCTAATTAATAAATTTATTCCAGGAAATAAATCAGGTGGAAGCAAACCAATTATTTTTGGACTAATTTTATTAATAGTTGTTTGGGCTTTTAGTGGTTTATACAGAGTACTACCAGATGAACAAGGAGTTGTTTTAAGATTTGGAAAATTTGTTACGACAACTCAACCGGGTTTAAATTATCATATTCCTTATCCAGTCGAAACCGTTCTTACTCCAAAAGTTACAAAAGTAAACAGGATTGATATAGGATTTAGATCTGCAAGCGACTCAGGCAGAACTTCAGGAATTGATGACGTTCCAGAAGAAAGTTTAATGTTAACGGGTGATGAAAATATTGTTAACATAGACTTTTCAGTTTTCTGGGTAATAAAAGATGCAGGAAAGTTTTTATTTAAAATACAAAGTCCTGTCGAAACAGTTAAAGCCGCAGGAGAAACAGCTATGAGAGAAGTTATAGCAAAAAGTAACCTGCAGCCAATTTTAACAGCAGGAAGATCTAAAATTGAAATAGAGGTACAAGATATTATTCAGGGCCTCTTAGACGAGTATGATTCTGGAATTCAGATTACACAAGTGCAAACACAAAAAGCCGATCCCCCAGATCAAGTAATTGATGCGTTTAGAGATGTTCAGGCTGCAAGAGCTGACATGGTACGTTCTAAGAATGAGGCTGAAGCGTATGCCAACGATGTTATACCAAGAGCACGTGGAGATGCTGCAAAAATTTTACAAGAAGCAGAAGCATATAAAAAGCAAGTAGTTGCAGCTGCAGAAGGTGAAGCAAGCAGATTCATAGCTATATATAATGAATACGCCAAAGCTAAAAAGGTAACACAAGAAAGAATGTATCTTGAGACAATGGAAAAGGTTCTAGCGGATATAGATAAGGTTATAATAGATAGAAAAGCCGGAGGAGTAGTTCCTTACTTGCCTTTACCAGAACTATCTAAAAAGAAAGGATCTGATACACAATGAAAATAAATAAATTATTACTTCCCGTTATAGCTGTTATTGGATTTGCAATTTATTTGTCACTTTTTACAGTAAAAGAAATTAATCAAGCTATAGTACTGCAATTTGGTGATCCAAAAAGAATAATTTCTCAACCTGGTCTTCAGGTGAAAATTCCTTTTATTCAAAACGTTGTATTTATTGATCGTAGAATACTAAGCCTAGATCCTCAACCAGAAGAAGTTATAGCATCAGATCAAAAAAGATTAATCGTTGATGCTTATGCAAGATTTAAAATTGTTGATCCATTAAAATTTTACATTTCAGTCGGCGATGAGAGAGTAGCAAGATCAAGATTAGCAACTATTATTAATTCAAGATTAAGAGGTGTTTTAGGTAAACAAAGTTTAGCAACACTATTATCTGAAGATAGATCAAAACAGATGGATATTATTCAGAACGATGTTAATGAGGAAGCAGAAAAATTTGGTATACAAATTATTGATGTAAGAATCAAAAGAGCTGATCTTCCGCAAGCAAATAGTGAAGCTATATATAAAAGAATGCAAACGGAAAGAGAAAGAGAAGCAAAAGAATTTAGAGCTAAAGGCGCAGAGATGGCTGTAACAATTACCTCAACAGCAGATAAAGAAGTAACAGTACTTTTAGCAAATGCTAAAAAACAATCAGAAATTATGAAAGGTGAAGGCGACGGACAAAGGAACAAAATATTTGCAAATGCCTTTGGGAAAGATCCAGAATTTTTTGCTTTTTATAGAGCAATGCAAGCTTACGAAAAAGCCTTAATTGGTGGGGACACATCTTTAATTTTATCTCCTGATAGTGATTTCTTTAAGTTTTTCGGGGACACTGGAGTGATTAAAAAACAATAGCTAAATTTCAATGAAAGAGCTAATCATTGCGGTAGGTCTTTTGTTGTTTATTGAGGGTATGTTATTCGCCTTATTTCCATCAAAAATGAAAAATATGGTTAAAGCAATAGACAAGCTACAAATTAATCAATTGAGAATAACAGGTTTATTGTCTGCTTTAATTGGTTTTTTTATTGTTTGGTATTTTAAAAGGTAAGCTTAATGAAGATTTATAAAAAAATTGTAAATTTTGGCTTAATTATCATATTACTTAGCTTTGCAAATTCATACTCTTACGGCAAATCTACCCCAAATTCGTTTGCTGATTTAGCTGAAAGACTTATGCCTTCAGTTGTTAACATATCAACTACCCAAACAATTAAAACAACCTCTAACCCATTTCCATTTCAATTTCCTCCCGGATCACCATTTGAGGATATGTTTAAAGAATTTAACAAGCCAACAGAAAGACAAGCCACTGCACTTGGGTCAGGTTTTATTATTGACAAGAAAGGACTTGTTGTCACAAACAATCACGTAATTAAAGGAGCAGAAGATATTGTAGTTAGCGTTAATGGATCAATCGAATATAAAGCAAAAGTTATTGGCAAAGATCCTTATATGGATTTAGCAGTTTTACAAATAGAATCTAAAGATAAATTTTTACCTGTAAAATTTGGAAATTCAGATGAAGCGCGAGTTGGAGATTGGGTTATAGCAATCGGAAACCCGTTTGGTTTTGGAGGAACTGTCACATCAGGAATAATTTCATCAAGAAACAGAGATATTGGTTTGACTCGATATGATGATTTTATTCAAACCGACGCTTCCATAAATCAAGGAAATTCTGGTGGACCGTTATTTAATTTAAATGGAGAAGTAATAGGAATTAATACGGCAATAATTGCACCAGGCGCTTCCGGCTCGATCGGAATAGGTTTTGCAATTCCTTCAAACCCAGCATCTAAAGTTATTGATCAACTAATAAAATTTGGTGAAACAAAAAGAGGATGGTTGGGTGTAAGAATTCAGGAAGTTACAAAAGAAATTGCAGAATTAGAAAATTTAGAAAAACCCGAAGGTGCTTTGGTCGCAAGTGTTTCTGAAAATAGTCCCGCTGATAAAGCTGGTATAAAAGCCGGAGATATCATTTTAGAATTCGACGGAAAAAAAGTTGATACTATGAGAAAACTTCCAAAATTAGTAGCTTTAACCGAAGTAGGAAAGAAGGTTGTACTTAAAATTTGGAGAAATCAAAAACTAATTTCTAAAAAAGTTTTATTAGGAAGACTAGAATCTTCCGCTGAATACAAAGCAGAAAAAAATACTCAGCCAGACACCAGCAAATATAAAGAAATAGAGGATTTAAAAATTTCGGTAAGAGATTTAAATAAAGATGACATTTCCAAACGAAAGTTGCCAAAAAATACAACTGGAGTTGTAGTTACAGAAATAAAAGAAGGAAGCCCCTTAGTGTTTGTTAATGTTAATGATGTTATTGTTGAACTTCAAAAGAAAAAGGTTACCAACTCAAATCAATTTTTGAATCTGATCAAAGAAGTAATTGGCAAAGGTGGAAAAACTTTATATTTTGCAATATACAATTCAAGCAACCAGCGATCCTATATAACTGTAAAATTAAGATAATTTTTTATTTTAAATTTTAAATGAAGCAACAAAAAAAAGTAATATTGTTAGCTGGGCCCACAGCATCAGGAAAGTCAAAACTAGCAATTAAATTGGCCAGATATTATAACAGCGAAATTATAAATGCTGATAGCATGCAAGTTTATAAGGAAATTTCTATATTAACATCGAGACCAAGTATTAAAGATACTAAGATTGCAAGACATCATTTATATGGATTTGTTTCAGTTAAAAAAAATTTTTCTACTGGACTTTGGCTTAAGGCAGTAATTAAAAAAATAAAAAAACAATGGAAAAAAAATAAAACACCAATAGTTGTTGGAGGAACTGGTTTGTATTTTAAAGCCTTAACCGAAGGAATGGTTAAAATACCTGATATTCCAAAAAAATTAAGATCTAAAACTAGAATGTTACACAAGAGAATTGGTCAAAAAAAATTTTATACTCAATTAGTTAAAATTGATCCTCTAGCAAAAAAATTTATTTTAGCAACCGATTCTCAAAGATCCATAAGAGCATATGAAATAAAAAAGTTTACTAATAAATCTTTATTTAGTTTAATTAAAAAAACTAAACCAAATTTTAATTGCAATATTTATAGGAAAATATTTATTAACATTCCAAGAGATGTATTACATAAAAAAATAGAAGAAAGAGTTGAAAAAATGTTTAACAATAATGTCCTTCTAGAGGTAAAAAAATTTTATAAAATGAAAATTAAAAATGAATTACCTCCAAATAAAATAATAGGAATTAGAGAAATTAGAGATTATCTTAAGGGTAAAATCGCCTTAGATCGAGCTAAAGAGCTAATTAGGCAAAAAACAAGACAATATGCAAAAAGGCAATTTACCTGGGCTAGAGGACATATGAAATCGTGGGAAATGATTTATTCTTCGAATATTAATGATTTATTTAAAAAATCCATTAATAAAATATCCTAAAACTTGACCATAAATAAAACTCAGTTAGATTAGAGATTATGTCAAATTTAATGACAGGTGCTGAAATAGTTTTTAAAGTTCTGGAAGACCAGGGTGTTCGACATATATTCGGTTATCCAGGAGGAGCGGTTTTACCAATTTATGACGAACTTAAACAACATAAAAAAATAAAACATATTTTAGTACGTCATGAACAGGGCGCTGGACATGCTGCTGAAGGATATGCACGATCTTCGGGGAAACCTGGCGTGCTACTAGTTACATCAGGACCTGGAGCAACAAATGCAGTTACTGCCTTAACAGATGCCTACATGGATTCAATTCCAATAATTTGTATTACTGGACAAGTGCCAACACATCTTATTGGAACAGACGCTTTTCAAGAGTGTGACACAACAGGAATAACTAGACCATGCACAAAACATAACTGGTTAGTAAAGGATGTGAATAAATTATCATCAGTTATGCATAAAGCATTTGAGGTTGCTACTACTGGCAGGCCTGGACCAGTTTTAATTGATATACCTAAAGATGTTCAATTTCAGAAAGCAAAGTATATAAAACCAAAATTATTAAAAGATAAAATTAAAAAACATATCCAGTTTAATGGGTTAGACAAAAATATAGAAGAAGCATTAGAACTAATTAAAAAATCTTCTAAACCTATTTTATATACTGGCGGCGGAGTAATTAATTCTGGACCACAGGCTACGAAGCTACTTCGTGAGCTAGTATCATTAACTGGATTCCCAATTACTTCTACACTACAAGGGTTAGGAGCATATCCAGGTTATGATCCACAATTTTTAGGCATGTTGGGAATGCATGGAACATACGAAGCAAATAATGCGATGCATGATTGTGATTTAATGATTAATATAGGAGCTCGATTCGATGATAGGATAACTGGAAAGATTGATGAATTTTCTCCAAAATCAAAAAAAATACACATAGATATTGATCCTTCTTCAATAAATAAGAATGTTAAAGTGGATATAGCGTTAGTTGGCGATGTTAAATTTGTTTTGGAAAAATTTGTTTCAGTAATTAAAAAAAAATATCCCAATTTTGAAAATTCAAACAAACAACAGATAGCAGCCTGGTGGAGTCAAATTGAAAATTGGAGAAAGAAAAACTCTCTTGGTTTTAAAAATAGTAAAGAAGTAATAAAACCACAATATGCGGTTCAAAGACTTTATGAACTAACCAAAGCACAGGATGTTTTTATAACTACCGAGGTGGGTCAGCATCAAATGTGGGCAGCTCAACATTATAAATTTGATAAACCCAACAGATGGATGACTTCTGGTGGCTTAGGAACCATGGGTTATGGTTTACCAGCGGCAGTCGGAGTTCAAGTGGCCAACCCAGATAAATTAGTTATAGATATTGCTGGAGAAGCATCTGTATTAATGACGATGCAAGAAATGTCGACTGCAGTGCAGTATAAACTGCCAATAAAAATATTTATTCTAAATAACGAATACATGGGAATGGTTCGTCAGTGGCAAGAACTATTACATGATAAAAATTATTCTGAAAGTTATACAGCAGCTTTACCAGATTTTGTTAAACTAGCAGAAGCTTATGGATGTGTAGGTATTAGAGCTAACAAACCAGAAGAACTTGATGGAAAAATTGCAGAAATGCTTTCAATTAATAGACCTGTTATCTTTGATTGTGTAGTTGATAAAGCAGAAAATTGTTATCCAATGATTCCTTCGGGAAAACCACATAATCAAATGTTGTTAGGAGAAAAAGACGAGGATGATGAAATTTCAGAAGAAGGTAAAGTATTAGTTTAATTATGGTTAAGTCGGCTTATAGTTTTGAAACAAAAAAAGAAAAAATAGAACAACATATAATTGTTGTTTGGGTTGATAATGAATCTGGTGTTCTTGCTAGAGTAGTAGGGCTATTTTCTGGAAGAGGATATAACATAGACTCACTTGCGGTTGCAGAAGTAGATAAGAAAAAAAATATATCACGGATAACTATTTCAACTTCCGGAACTCCGCAGGTTCTTGAGCAAATAAAATTACAATTAGGTAAACTTGTGCCCGTTCATAAAGTTGCTAACTTTCCTCGTAATAAAAAAACTTTATTGAGGGAAATGGCTTTGTTAAAGGTAGTTTCTTCAACTTCTCAATTACAAAAAGCCCAAAAATTATGTAAAAAATATAAATACACAGTTCTAGACAAAACGTCAAAATCCTTTGTTTTCGAGGTTTCTGCTTTAAAAAAAGAAATTGATGAATTAATTAAAAAATTACAACCTTTAGGCTTGGCAAGCGCATCAAGAACTGGTGTAGTAGCAATGTCAAAAGGATCTGAAATATATAAACAGAGTTAAAGGAATTTTTATGAAAATGTTTTATGAAAAAGATACAGATGTAAATTTAATTAAAAAAAAGAAAATAGCAATCTTTGGTTATGGTAGCCAAGGACATGCTCATGCATTAAATTTAAGAGATAGCGGGGTAAAAGAAGTAGTGGTTGCTCTTAGAGATGGGTCTGCAAGTAAAGTAAAAGCAGAATCAAAAGGATTAAAAGTTATGAATTTATCAGACGCTGCTGAATGGGCCGATGTCGTAATGGTTTTAACACCAGATGAATTGCAAGCTGCAATTTATAAAAATCATATAGAGCAAAGAGTAAGACAAGGAACTTCAATAGCTTTTGCTCACGGTTTAAATATTCATTATGATTTAATTAAAGCAAGAAAAGATTTAGATGTATTTA
>MDTE01038929.1_pt1 | contig 12106 bp, 8 predicted proteins | sample 811231 | NCBI WGS metagenome assembly MDTE01 (sample SAMN05326651, study PRJNA326480) | marine metagenome | isolation source: seawater | place: Indian Ocean: Red Sea | collected 2010
CGTGAGATTCTCCAGCCCCTTCAGGTCGGTCAGTTTATTGTGGGGGAGATGCAGAGACTCTAATTGCGTAAGCTTCTCCAGGCCCTTCGCAGAGGTCAGATTTTTGCCATCGAGTTCCAGCTCAGTCACCTTCTCCAAATCTGCTTGAGTGAGTTTGCCTGTGGGAGATTCACCAATGTACTTGAGTGATTTACGAATCGCTGCCTCAATCGTGACGTTATTGGGATCGTTTGGGTCAGAGACCCATGCTACTACGTTGGCTTCAGCCTTGGCCTCTGCCGCCACCTTGGCTTCTAAGGCTGCTACCTTGGCTTCTAAGGCGGCCTTGGCTTCGGAGACGGCTGCTGCTTTGAGTTTGGTGGCTTTCCCTGCCTCCGACTCCCCACACCCAACACAAACCACCAACAACAAAAGAATCACAGCTTTCACGCCCCCGACCATACCCACGCCAAGGCTGGCGTCAATGTTGAGGTCTAATTCACCAGCAAATCCACCTCACGTCCGTTAACCGTCTCCGGAACGGACTGCAGGGCCGCCACTAGCCCAGGCGCCACCGTCGTCCTGATCTCACCGGTTACCCTGGCTTCCTGACTGCTGTGCCTTGCCCATTCCCTGAACCGACGTTCCAGTAACTGGATGGCCAACTGCGGGTTACGCTTGGTGCCATCCAATGCAATCTGCACCAGATTGGCTTCACTCTCTCCAATAGCCTGCTCCACGGCGGCGGCGAAGGGGGGCTGATCACGTTTCCACAGGTAGAAGGTCTTCTCGCTTATCCCTGATGCCATGGCTGCACCTTTTGCCGTCACACCTTTCTTGAGTAGATTCAGGATACTCTCAACCCGTGCGTCAGTATATTTTCCAGTTCTCTTCATGTCCCACCCACTACTGCATCTGGGCTGAACAGCAAACCGAAAAACGGCACTCATAGTGAAAGGTCGGTATATGTAAGACCTACCCCCCTCTGGGGGGTCGTACCCCCCGGTGTGGTGGTCAAATCCATCCAATTCTTAACACACTTTGTACACAGCTTTTGTATCAGGAGGCCGGTATTAAATTGAAATGCGCAGGCGAAATCCCTAGAATGGATGTGGTTCGAGTGGAGAATTCCCACGGGCGATTGGCGCAGTGGCTAGCGCACCGGCTTTACACGCCGTTGGTCGGGGGTTCGAATCCCTCATCGCCCACCATTTTTATCATCACCAAAATCTGTAACCAGAAACAGCCATCTTCGAGGAAGCACGAACACATGCCCTTGAGTTTACGGCAAGACCGCACCATCTTCTTCTTGCGACTGTTGTTTTTTTAATCACGGTATCCGCGTTTCCTAAATACGGTGATCGATGATAGGCGTCCCGGTTTCGTGCTGGTTATCAGCAACAAACACGCGTGGATGGATGAGAATTTTGCCGGCAAACGCCGCAGAAATCCCTTCTGCAAACCTGGAACAGTTCAATCTCCTTGTCGATCCAAACGAAACCAAAAACTTGGCCAAAGCTCATCCCAAAATCGTCGGAGATCTATGGGTTTGCACTACCGGTTGGCTGCCCGTTGTGCAACATTGAGTCATGGCCCATGTCCAGCAATGACGGCTTTGGATTTAGCCTCATCAATGCTATAGTGTGCGCATGAAACTGGTGCTCGGAGTGTTCATGGTGGTTGGCATGGTTGCGGTGGCGTGGGCGGATGACGGGAAGGATTCCAAGGGAATGCGCGAGAAGGAGGCGGCTCGGTATCTCAAGGCGCTGCCGCCGGAGGAATTTGTGGGGGATATGATCTTCAACATGGCGCAGAATTTTCCGGCTGGGCAGCGCAAGGAGTTCATCGACAATATGACGCGCCATCTGGATTTCAAGGCGGTGGAGGAGGCGACGCTGGACTCGCTGGTGCGGCACTTGACGGCGAAGGAGTTATCGGCGCTGGCGGATTTTTACAGCACTCCGGTGGGCAAGTCGGCGATGAAAAAGATCGGGGTGTGCATGAAGGAGATGGGTCCGCACATTCAACTGGAGTTGCAGAAGGCGTTCCTGAAGACCTCGCAGTCGATTGGGGCCAAGCCGGGCTTGAATCTGCCATTGCCCCGGCCCACACCGGAGAAGGGCGGTCCCAAGAAGTAAAAAAGCCATCGGGGAAATCCCGCGATGGCCGGATCGCGGCGCACAACCCATTAACCAGCTAACCGAAACCCTACACCCAAGCTAGGGGTGCAGCAGGGAGGGTCAAGTGGGAGTTATTCACCGCTATCCAGTTGGGGCTATTTGTCGTCCGTGGCACCGCCGAGGGTTATGCTGATCTTGTATTCCCTCTGCAAATGGGCGTGGGCTACACTGGCCTGCGAGTTCTTGGGATAGAGTTTGCAGGTTTGCTGGAACCATTTGATGGCATTTTCGCGGCTGCCGGAATCTTCGTAGGTGAAGCCGATCTGGATGGAAGCCTCAGGGGCGGCACCCTTGTCGGCTCGGGCTTGGTGATAGACGACAAGGGCTTCCTTCCATTGCTTGAGCTTGCGGTGGCAGCGGGCGATGTCGAAGTACACTTTGGGGAAATCGTCGGATTGCCGGTAGGACTGGATGGCAGTGGGAATGCGATTGCTGTACTCGTAGCACAGGCCGATCTGCCGGTACCAGGTGCCAAATTTATCCGGGGCGGATTTTAGCAGCACTTGATAGGCGGCGATGGCTTCGTCCCATTTTTTGGCGTTGAACCAAGTGGCGGCAATTTTTCCATCCCAAGTACCCTTGTTCTCCTTGTCATCGAGGCTGATGATGCGGTTGTAGGTGTCCACGGCCTTTTCAGGTTGATAGTCCTTTCTCTTGTCGGCGTAAACGTCGGCGATTTTCTCCAGCCCTTTGATCTTGTCTTGAAACTGTTCGTGGAGCTTGCGGCCTTCGGCAAAGCGTTTGCGGGCAATGTGCCAGTCTGCCATGGAGCTGCGGATGCCATCATCCATGCCTAGAATCTTGCCCAGTTGTTCCCAAGTCTGCAGCCCTTCACGGTCACGCCGGGCGTAGGCGTGCAGGTCAGCCATGTAGCTGTAGCATTTGTGGATTTGTTTTTTCTCGTCATCAGTGCCGACAGTGGCGGGGGTTTGTTTGCGGATGTAGGCGATGGCCTGATCGGCGAGTTTTTCGCCCAGGGGTTTCTTGTTGGGATCGCCGGTGAGGGTGTTCACGGGGGAGCGTGCGTGGATGTAGATGTAATAGATGAGGGAGGTCGTTTTATAGGAGGTTTCCAGTGCCTTGAGGCCCTCGGGAAAATCGCCATTGTAAAAGTGGTGGGAGCAAAGGCTGCGGCTGGCACTGACGAGAATGGAACTGTTTTCCTTAGTGCGTTTGACCTTGTAGGAAAGGTCTTTCCAGATCGCAACCCGCTGGACCTGTTTCTTTTGTTCGCCGTAAAGCTCGGTCAGGTCCCATTTGGAAAGTACGGCAACGTGGTGGGACTCATAGTCATGGATAGCCCGCAAATAGGCTTTCTCGGCGTTGGGGAGTTCGCCGGCGTTCTTGTAGTTCCAGCCAATGAGGTAGGCGGCGAGCGCGGCCTCGTGGGAGTCGGGCCAGTAGTCGATGACCGACAGGAATCCCTCGCGAATGGCGGTGTATACCTTGCGTTGCTTGACGAGGCAGTGGCTCCATATGAGTTGGGCGTAGGGAGCTCCGAGGCTGCGCTCGTAGAGGGTGAGGTATTTCTCGTACTCGCTCATGGCTGCCTTGAACTCGCCGCGCAGGTAGAGTTTCTCGGCAATGCGCATCTGGTAACGCTCGACCTCGCGCATCTTGGCGAAGGTCTCGACGGGGATTTGCTCCAAATAGCCGAGGGCGGCCTTGCTGGTGAGGGTGAAGACGAGGCTGGCGGCGGCCAGCGCGCGGGTCAGTCCTTTTGTTTTTGTGTCTGCAACCATTTGCTGTACTCCGAGTGTGCGTAGAGGATGATGTTTCCGCCGAGGCGATAGCTGGCCATCCAATGTTGGCGGGATATGCCAGCGTGTCCATCAGCCCATGCATCACCGATATCTCCAGGATGATAGTATACCGCGATGCGGTTTTCAATAGTCCACCCGTAAACGACGCCTTTCCCGCCATCGTGGGGGAAGGGCATTGGAACGGCCGCGAGCCCGCTGTGTACGGGATGATCGATGGGTATTCTGCGTTTTTCGACGTTGGGCAGCACGTGCCGCTCCATAAGATTCATGAAGGCATTGTGCCACGTGATACTGCCGCCATTGTCAGCTAAAAGCATACCGTGCTTGTCGACCAAGTATTCGCGCAGGGTTTCGACTTCAGAGTTGGAGATGGAGATGCCACGTTCGCCGGTCATGTAAACGAGTGGCGGACTCTTCATCTTGGGGAAGTTGCGGAGTTGCCCGATACTGCGGACTTCCGGAAGCTTGGCGGCAGGCTGACCGGTGTTGGAGGCGTACCAGAGGAGCATGTTCAGGTCGGAGTTTAAATCCAGATCCTGATCCCAGTCGCCCCCGGCATAGCGGAGGCGGATGAAGCGAACCTTGCCCTTGTTTGTGCCGCCGGCAAAGCCTGCGCCCTTGCCCTGGCCCTGTCCAACCTCGTAGCGGTGCATGGTTTCCTCAAGCATGTTCTTTAAAATCTCCTCAATGGGTGGCACGGGGCGGATGAGGTCGCTAAGCGGGTTGACGATGGGCACCTCCTTGATCTTGATGATTTGCTTGATGACCTTCTGCTTAAGTTCCGGTTCCCCACCGCCAGCCGGGAGTTCATAGATTTCTTGGCAGCCAGTCAGGCTCATAAGGAGGAGAAAGATGGCGATGAAGAGGGCGGTGTAGCTGGCAAAGGCATTGAGGGATTGCTTGAGCTTTTGTCGTTGGCGGCCGTAGTACCAGGCATCCATGTCGAGGGGGTTCCACGTGCGTTTGTCCGGGGTGGCGATGGAGCGATTCATGGCGACCAATGGCGAGGTCTGGGCCAAGCCTGTGGGCCGGCTGGAATGGCGTAGGAGCTGGATTTCGCGGGAGCGATTCTCTACCCAGCGAATCGTCCAGGCGAGCCCGATGAAGAAGGCGGTTAACAAGCCTCCCTTGGCGACGGCGACTCTCAGGCCCTCGAGGGCGAAGAAATCAGTGGCGAAGACGAACCATTGCCAAGTGGGGATGAAGGCGGCGGTGGCGATCATCCAGAATTCCCGTTGCCCCCAGTGGGAGCGCGCATAGGCTCGGAATGTGCCGAGGCCAAGCAGGGCGACGGCGAAGGCGAGGGAGAAGCCCGTCCAAAGCAGCGTGTCGGAGACGAATGCGGCACCGGGATGCCAGAGCAACCAGAGATAGCCCCAAGTGATGAGCATTGTAATGGCGAAGGGGATCGCGATAAGCGATGTTCTACCGGAAATGCCGCGAGCCTCAAGTTTACCGCGCAACTGGGAGAGCCAACACAGGGCGCCAGCGGCTTGAAGGACGAGCGCGGTGATGGGCAGCCAAAGGGGCAGGTGACGGGTAAACAAGGCGTCGGCGATCAGGCACGTCCAGAATAGCGCGATCATAATTCCCCATAGTTGGGGAGCATAGGTGACCATGAATTGTTCCACATCGGCCAGAAAGTTGCCCAAGGGCACCTCTCGGCTTTTGCCGGCAACAAACAACTGAGCTATTCCAAGTCCCAAGCAAATCCAGCTTCCATAGGCGAGGGTGTCAAAGATGGGTTTCCCAAACTTGAATGACCAAACGGCAAGGAGAACAATGGGAACCAAGCTGGAGGCGGTGTGTGCGAGCCTGTTATCCAAAACAATTGCGGCAAGGGCAGTGGCGGGAATTAGGGCAGTGGCCAGAAGCAAAAGTGAAAGTAATCCCGTTTGGATCTTCAGGTCTGCTATTTCGACCATGAACATGGTTTCAACCATGTGCTCGATGGTCTCCAAGGCTTCAGGCGGTGTATCCGCCAGCATGATGCCTCCCTCCACAAGGGACACCCCGTTGATGCCGCCGGGCAGGCAGGGCAGGAAAAACCCGATCACTAGGATTAACGCGCAGATGCGGGGGAAGTGTTTCATGCGCGCATGGAAAACTAATTGCCTATTTCGCCGAGGATGTCGTTGCCGCCGGGCTTGCTGCCGAAGGGGTTGACTTCCTTGGGCTGCCCTTTCTTTGCCTTGTCGACGCCCATGGCCTTGGCGGCCTTTTCCTCGGGGGTGCGGGTATCCATCTTGGGTGGAGCCTTGGCGCTAGCCTTTGGGTTGGGCTTGGGTTGGGGCTCCTGTTTCTTCGCCTTGGTTGGAGGGGACGGCGCATCATCCCCGATGGCGAAGGCGAGGCCGGTGAAGCCAGCCAGCAAAAGGGTGATAATGACGGTAGACAGGGCGAGGCTGGAGACAAGGCTGCTCTGGGCGATGACACCCAGCATTTCGCGTGGGGATTTGCCCTGCATCTCCGCCAGAAATGCCCGAATCTCGGCAGTAGTTGTGGAGGTGTTGGCCTTCAGGTTTTTAACGTCACGGGCCACGCTGGACATGGGTTGCGCGGGCTCGGGGGCGCGGGGTTTCCTGATACCCGCCTTGGTGCCCTTTGATTTTTTCGTGGCGCCGGGAATGTCCGAGAGGGGCACCCAGTTCTCGGCACCCTCATGCCATGCCTGATCTGCGGGATCCAGACTGCCGGTGGCGAGAAGGTTGCGAACTTCCTCCAGCTCCAAGGGGCCAAGCTTTTCGTTGTTCTTTAAAACGTATAGTTGCATGTTCGCGTATGGTTGGACGGCCGGCGCGGGCCGGTTGATCATTTTTTCTCCTCTAGAACATGGTGCAGTTCGCCGCCAGCCTTACTGACGGCCTCGATGACGGGTTCGAACAGGTATGCGGGGGTGTCCTTGTCTATCTTTAAAAGCACAGTGCGCTGGCCGGGGGGCAGGTCGCCGAGGAGGCCCTGCTGGCCGGGGGGCGCATCGGGCTGGTACAGAGCCGCGGTGATCGTGTCAGGATTGATGCGTACGCCATTGAGGTAGGTGATTTGATTGGTGTCAATGGCTACGCTGACGCGCTTGCTCTTGGGTTTCTCCAGTTCCTCGCCGGAGGCCTTGTTGACCTTCACGTGGCTGTCGTCGGTAACCCGCGCGAGGATGATGAAAAAGATGAGCAGCAGAAAGGCTATGTCACCCATGGCCATGGATGGCACCTCGGCGTTCATCTTGCGTCGCTGAAGGATCATTGGACCTTGCGCATGAGGGTGATGGTTCCGCCGGAATCCTCAATCAGGGCGGTGACTTCCATCCAGCGCCCGTAGGGGACGGTGGGGCTGCAGCGGACGGCAACGGTTTTCTCGGCTTCATTGACCTTTTGATCAAGGAGGGTGGCCAGTTTTTCCTCGAATACCTGCATGGCCATGGTATCGCCGTTAAGTTTGATGTGGTCACGCTCTAATCCGACGCGGATGGGGTTCTTGGATTGGCGTTCCTTGTCGGAGTTGGGGATTTCCTGTGGGCGTCCATCGTCCTCCTGGATGGAGGCACAAACGAGAAAGAAAATGATGAGAATAAAAGCGATGTCGCTGGTGGCGCTTGCGGGGGGCTCGGTGAGCAAGGCTTGGCGGCGGAGTTTCACTGCTATTCGCGGCGTTCGTTGGTGTCGGCCTGATCAAGGGTGAGTTGCAGGGTGACGGCTTCCATCAACTGGGTGGCGGATTCCTCCACCTCAAGCACGAAGGTATTGATGACGTTGGAGAAATAGTTGAAAGCCATGAAGGCGGGGATGCCAACCATCAGCCCGAAGCAGGTGGTGAGCAGGGCAACCCGGATGCCGTTGGCGGCGTCGGTGACAATGTTCTTGCTGGTGCCGTTCTCGACGTTTTGCACGATGTCATTGAACGACTCGATCATGCCGGCCACGGTGCCAAGGAAGCCGAGCATGGGGGCGACACTGGAGATGATGGCGAGGATGGCCAGGTGCCGCTCCAAGGCGGCAACGATATGGACGCCGTAGTTTTCCATGCTCTTGACGACTTGTTCCTCCAGGCGGCCGGGGTCGTAACCAAGTTTGCGGAGGACGATGTATTTGCGCATGCCGTTGGCGAGCACGGCGGCGACCGGGCCGCGCTCGTCGTCGCAGCGGGTCAGGGCTTCCTCGGGGCGGTCGTTGGTAAGGTCGTCCAATACGGATTGGCGCAGGGTCTCATTGTCGGTGTTCAGCATTTTCAGGGATCGCCAACGCTCGATGATGACGGCCAGCGCCAGAATGGCGAGCAGCAGGATGGGTAGCATGAACCAGCCGCCTGTGATGAGCAGTCCAATGGGGCCTTTGTCCTTGAGTTTGTCTAACCAGGTTGGTTGGGGCGTGGATTCGGCGCTTTCGTCGGTGGGAGGTTCGTCGTCAGAATCATCAGTGTTGTTGTTGTCTCCGGTTGCATTGGCGTCGCTGGTGGCGTTTGCCTCCGGGCCCTTGAGGGGAACGGGCGGGTTGGCGGCCCAGCCAGTGATGGCCAAGGCGAGACAGATGAGGGGGATTAGCAACAGCTTCATTTAAGAATCAGATCGGGCAAACCTTGGAGGGTGGGGCAGGCCGGGTCAATTGTCATTGTCCACCGAGTTGGCTTCGGCCTCGAATTGCCGGAGCATTTCCGGCAGGGCCAGTCGGCCGCGGGCGAACTGGGCGGCTTCACTCTCGGGGAAGTCCCAGCGGCAGCGGTTGTAGCGGCGGAACGCTTGGGACACGTTGTTGGCCATGCGCCAGCTTTCCCCAGACCAGAAGATGGATTGGGCGGACAAGGAGTCGTCCGGGAATTTCTTGACGAACAGGTCAAACACCTCGGCCGCCTTGGCGTAGGCCTCGTCCTTGTAGTGGCATTGGCCCCAGCGGAAACCCATCTTGGGCGCGGCCTCGTGGTCACTGAAGCGGTCCATGAACTTCTCGGCCACCTTGGCGGCAATCTTGTAGTTCTCGCGCTTGTAGAAGTACTCGTTGATGCGAATCATGGTCTTGGGGATCAGTGGACTCTTGGGGTGAGTGGCGGCAAGGGTGACGTATTCCTCCAGTGCGCGGTCGAAATCCTCCGCCTCCTCGTAACACTGCGCCAGCTTGTATTGCGCATCCGCGGCGAGCGTGTGGTTGGGGTATTGGCGCACGATCAACGCGTAACTGTTGGCGGCCTCGTTCCAGTCCTTCAACTCCTGCGAAAATTGCCCGCTGAGATAGGCGATGCGTGGGAGATACTTGGGGTCGGGATAATCCACCATGATTTCCTTTAGCATTCGGCGGCCCGCGCGCAGTGCCTTCTGAGATTCATCCTTGCGTTCGAGCGCAAGGTTGTTCTTGAAGAGCTCGAAATAACTCTCGGCAATGTGGAACTGAGTCTGGACGGCCAGTTGTTGGTTGCCGAATATCTTGCTGAAGGCGGAGACCAGACCATCTGTCCCAATTGCCACGGGCACCTCGGCACGGAGGGTGGCGTTGCCCTCCAGTGTGCCGGCTGCGTCATCGATGTAGCCGATGCTCAGCTTGTCGCCAAAGAAGCATTCAATTTTCATCTCGGCTGGGTCAAAATTCCCTGGCTCCGGTTTTTCGCGCGCCTTTAAATCCATCGAGCCGGTGAATACACCACTGTGGCTCAGGGTTTCCTCAATCTTCACCGTCTCCAGTTCGCCGGATTCACTCTGGATGGTGATCTCGGCCGCGTCGCGCTCATCGGAAATGTCCAGATCTGGGTCGTTGACAATCACATAGAGTTTTTCACCAACGTGTAGCAGTTCCAGTGGCTCCTTGTAGTCCTCCTCGGTGATGGCCATGGTGCCATCCGTCACCAGCCGGCCCCTTGCGGCCAGCTTTTGTGGCGTGCCACCGGGCCTCAATGCATCCTCATAAGCGGCGTTTAGCGTGGATTTGCCGTTTACGTTCAGGACGGTGTAAACCAGATTGCTGTTTGGTTCATTCTCATCCTCCTCCGTGCCCGCCACACGGACGCGCCCGACAAGGCTCATGTTGTCACCCAGCGCGCGTGGAATGGTGGTAGGGCTGCCCTCGCCGCCCAGTTGCATGCGCACCTGGCCGATGAAACGGCCCATGAGCAGAGCTTGATTGGCCTGGGTTGTGTCCAGATTGCTAAAGTCGCCAAACTGCGTGGAGAGTTGGCAGGTGACTTCCACCGCGTTGGTGGTCCCCGCATTTAAAATCACTTTTACGGTCGAGAGGCTGTCTTTCGCGGCATCGGGATCGATCACCTCCACGGTCAGTGGGGCAAAGTAATTCACCCGTGCCTGATGATCGGCTGCCAGCGGCTCTCCGGTCTCGGGCAGGTATTCCGCGCGTAGCGGCGCATCGCTACCGATGGGCGGCTGAATGAGGCGTGTCTCGACAATCCGCAGTCGGCCTTCGGTCGGTTCATTTGCAAAAATTTGGCCCTCCCGATCCACGGTGTTGCCGGGGAAGGTGTTTTGCGTGTCCGTGTAGCGGCAGATAATCGTGTCACCGCGCTGGATTACCAGCTTGCCCTCCGCCGGTGCCTCGGCGGTATCCACCTCCACGCGGAATGTTCCGGAGTATTCCTCTGTTTCCACGGCTTCAAGGTCTTTCCACTTTTGCCCATTGAGCCAGATACTGACGGGCACATTGTCGCGGGCATCCGTTTGATCCATGTCGTAGTCAACGATTTCAAAGGTGACGCGCTCGCCGGGATCCACACGCAACAGTTCCTTGCGTGTTTGTTGCACCTGTCCTCCGCCGGTTCGCGTGAAGTCGAATGAGATGGGCTCCACCTTGGCGTTGTAATAGGTGGCTTGGAGTTGCGCCGTCAGGAGACGGCTGCCCCCGTTCACGGCCACGGCGGTTTCATCCGTGTACGACGCATTCACCGTGTCGCCGCCGGCGATCTCAAGGATATCGTTGGTGGCGAGTTGGCTGACATCTTCCTGGGTCGGAATGGGGGCCGCCTCCGGTCCGCGAAGCTCGACGTGATTGACTGCCACCGAGTCGCCCAAGTACTCATGAACTTGGAATTGGACGTAACGCATGGGCGTCTCGGGAAAGAAGAATTCCCAACTGCGATCGCGCAGGATCACGTTTTCGCCCTTGGAGGGGCGAAGCTCAATTCCCGCAAGGTTCATCAGGCCTGAGTTGGCGATTTCCACCGGCGCAATCGCCAGCGTCTTTTCCCCCGTTTCTTCAATGTGAACTGCGCCAATCCGGATTTTTCGGTACGTACTCCAAGCACCAGTGTTCGGCGTGGCCGCCTCGATGACCTGATCGCCAAACGTCATTCGGTAACTAGAACCGCCTCCCTGATGCGCCAGTTCCATCCAGACATCATAAACGCCCGGTGTAGTGGCGTTGAACTTCCACTGCAGCGTGTCTTCCAGCGCCTGCCAGTTGCCCACCACCTCGGCCTCGGGCTTCAGTCCCTCGACGATGCCAAATTTCTCCGTCTTCTTGTTGAAGGAAAATTCATCGTTCGCAGACGCTATGGGCTGGGCGGATTTCTCTTTAATGGCTGGCTCCGCGCCGAAGAATTCAGCGGCTCCGTCGAGGTCAAAATCCTCCTCCGTGAACGAAACGGGCTTAGGATTGCTGATGTTTGGGTTGGAACGTGCGCGCTGGGCCGACAGGCCGTTCTTAGCCTGTTTCACCGCTGCAAACACGGCGATCTCGTGGATGCCCGGGTTCAACCAAACATCAACTGGCCTGCGCGCAGCCGCCGCGGCGGGCGCCAGTTCGAGGCGGCCATTCACGGCAACTGCCACCAGATCGCCCGTTATATCCAATCGCAATGCGCCCGCCTTCCTTTGAACCAGTTTGCCGTGCCACAGGACCGAATGGGCCTCAGCTGCTTCCGGGTTCTTTACATCTAGTTCGCCATCCTTATCCTCCGATAGGCTCCATTCCAGCATAGTGACATCCTCCTCGCTGATGGCTGTCCCGGTTCGGGCGAGATCCGCAATTTGCCGCCAAGTTGTGTAGCCCGTGTGGTCGCCCTTGAAGACGCGTTGTTTCATGGCGCCTACTTTCTCCGCCACGGGATCTGCGGTGGGGATGCCCGGGTTGGCCGCCAGCTGGAACCAGAAAACTCCATCGTGACTGCCCAGCACCGTTGCTCGCACCGGTGCATTCTCCACCGCGTTGGGCGTGGACATCCGCATGCGCGTGATGTCGTGCACCTGCTTCATGTCCA
>MDTE01012982.1_pt1 | contig 12105 bp, 9 predicted proteins | sample 811231 | NCBI WGS metagenome assembly MDTE01 (sample SAMN05326651, study PRJNA326480) | marine metagenome | isolation source: seawater | place: Indian Ocean: Red Sea | collected 2010
AGTATTTGCTCCCTTAATACAACGTTAAAGATATGAATTTATTGTTAATCAACTCGTTTTATATCATCATCATCATATTTCTTTAAATATGTTTTTATAATTTAGATTTTAATGAAAAAATATTTTTTTCTTTTTCTATTAATAACTAGTTGTGAAAATATCAATAAAATTGTTGCAATTGATAAATTAAGTGTTTACCGCACATCAAGGGATTCAACCTATTTCTTTAAGAAAAAACCTTTTTCAGGTGAAGTTTATCAAAATGATTACAAAGGAAAAAAAGTAAGGTCTTTCAATTTAATTAATGGAAAATTAAGTGGAATTTATCAGGAATTTTTTTCAGATGGACAGCTCAAATTGTCAGTTGAAATGGATTCAGGTAAAAGAAATGGTGAGTTCAAGAGTTTTTACGAAAATGGGAATTTAAAAGAATTTATGATATACGAAAATGGTTTGATAAATGGATATAGGGTTTCTTTTTGGTTGAATGGACTCAAAAAAGAGGAAAATAATTTTGTGTCGGGAGCTATGAGAGGGGAAAATATTTTTTATTATTCAAATGGTGTTGTAAGAAGAAAAATTTTTTTTGATTCAAATGGAAACCGAGTAGGAAATTGGCTTGAATTTGACAGAAATGGAAAATTAATACAAACCAAAAAGTATTAAATCTTCAAAAAGAATTGTTTTTACAATATTAAAACTTATAATTATTAAAAACTTTATTTAAAATAGACAATTAGGTTAGATCAACTAAAAGCAATATTTATTTTCACTTATTACTTTTTCTGCTATTTTATTTTTTAAACTAATAATATCTGGTAAATCTTCATATCTACATAACCTGTGAATCCCTTTTAATAGTGTTTTTTTTGCTTCCCCCTTTGATATATTACCAATAATTTCTTTTGCCTTTTTCTGAATTAAATCAGTAGCTTCAAACAAATATAACTTTGACATATCACTCTGGTAACTAATTTCATGACCCCTGTCATTATTTTTAATAGTCCTAAGCAATGCAGATTCTGCAAAATAGATTTCTATTAACATATCTGATAGTCCAAGAAGTGATTGTTGATGTTTTTGAAAATCTGATCCATATTTTTGAAAAGCAGAACCAGCAATAATCAAAAATACGTTTTTTAGATTTTTTAAAATAGTTAGCTCTTCGTTCAATATACTCTCATTATTTTCTGACTTTGGTACCTTACCCTTTGTAATTTCTTCAACTAATTTCATCACAACACCCATTAAATCGAGTTCACCTTTTATAGATTTTTTTAAAAGCATCCCCACTGAGAGCATACGATTAATTTCATTTGTACCCTCATATATCCTACCAATCCTAGCATCTCTCCAGGCTGATTCCATTGGAGTGTCAGCAGAGAACCCCATACCTCCGAAAATTTGAATCCCTTCATCAGCACAGTTTTGAATATCTTCCGAACTACCTACCTTAATTAACGAACATTCAATTGCAAATTCCTCTACACCTTTTAGTTCTGCTGTTTGATCATCTAAACCCTTAGCTCTAAGGCTTTTTATTTTTGACTCAATGTCATACCCTGCTCGATAATTTGCAGATTCACCAACAAAACATGTGGTAGCCATTCGAGCAATTTTTTCTTTAATTGCCCCAAAATTTGAAATTGGAGTTTTAAATTGAACTCTTTCGTTAGCATATTTCACAGAATATTCAATTACTTTTCTTTGTGCATCTAAACACGCTACTCCCAGCTTTATTCTACCAATATTCAGTGCATTCATAGCTATTTTAAATCCTTGACCGCGTTCAGAAAGCATATTACCTATTGGAACTTTAGTTTCATTGAAGAAAACTTGACGGGTAGATGAGGCGTGAATCCCAAGTTTATTTTCTTCATCTCCTAAAGTGATTCCATTATTTGAGTCACTAGGTACTATAAAAGCAGTGATATTTTTATCATCCTCAATCCTAGCAAATACGATAAATAAATCAGCAAACCCAGCATTGGAAATCCACATTTTTTGGCCTGAAATCAAATAATACTTCTTGTCGGAGGATAACACTGCTTTTGTTTTACCTGAATTAGCATCCGATCCAGCTCCTGGCTCAGTTAGACAATAAGCCCCAAACCATTCACCAGATGCAAGCTTAGGTATATACTTTTTCTTTTGCTCCTCATTTCCGTATAATACAAGAGGTAAGGTACCAATACCAGTGTGAGCTCCAAATGCAGTAGAAAAAGATCCAGTTGATCCAGAAATGTAATCACACACTAACATACTAGAGACAAACCCCATTCCCAAACCTCCATAATTCTCTGGTACACCAACAGCTAAAAATCCAAGTTCTCCAGCCTTTTGCATACATTCCTTTGTAAAATCATAATCCTTTTTTTCAAAACGCTCTTTATTTGGTAATATCTCACGATTTATAAACTCCTGAACACTTTCTTTCATCAATACTTGCTCATCAGTAAAGTCCTCAGGGGTAAAGACATCCTGGGAATTGTTTTCTTTAATTATAAATTCACCTCCTTTAACTATCGTCCTCTCTTTTATTTCCATAGGGCATTCGTTTTAATTAATTACAAAATTTTCAAATTTTTTACTTTCTATCATAATACATTCAGCAACATCAAGAAAATTTTTCACTTGTTGATTACTTAATTTACTTTCAACATGATTGTTAAAATTTAACACAACTGACCTCGAATAATCTCTTTTTTCTTTTCCGAATTGAGTCAAAAAAATTAACACACCTCTTCCATCACTTGGATTAGGTTTTCGTGTAATTAATTTCTTTTTTTCCATATTGTTAAGTAAACGAGATAGACTTGTTGATTCCATACCTAATTTTGGACCTAATGCAGATGATGGAGTACCTTCAGCATCAATATTTAATAAGGCAAAACCCGTCGCCATTGTAGAATCAAATTTTGATGCTTCACGATTATACATTTTACTTACTGAGTTCCAAGTTGATCTAAGTACTGAATCTAATGTGTTTTTTTTCATTTAAATTTTATAGGTGTAAAGTTAGAAAATATTATGCATGCATAATAATTAATTTTTAAAAAATTAATTGTAAATCTCATTAATTAAAAATTGATATTTACTAATTACTGCTTTTCTTTTTACTTTCATTGTAGGTGTAAGGTGCCCACCTTCTATGGACCAAATGTCAGGTGTAAGCTTGATTGCTTTAACGCGTTCCCAACTTCCAAAATTTTTGTCATAAGTTCTAATTTCAATAGTTATTTTCTCAATAAGTTTTATATTCTTACAAATATCTTCCAAGTTTTTTCCATAGGGAATACTATTTTGTTTCATCCATAATCTAGCTTGATCAAAATTTGGTTGAATTAGTGCAGCTGGCATTTTTTTCCCTTCACCGATTACAATGATTTGCTCAATCAAATTAGATTGTTTGAGATAATTTTCAATTACTTGAGGAGCAATGTATTTTCCACCAGAGGTTTTAAAAATTTGCTTTTTTCTATCAGTAACTTTCAAAAAACCGTCATTATCTATTAACCCTATATCACCTGTATGAAAAAAACCTCCACTCATTACTTTCTTAGTTAGCTTAGGATCTTTATAATATCCTTTCATAACATTTGGACCTTTACACAAAATCTCTCCATCATTTGCTATCTTGATTTCGACGTTTTCGATTGGCTTCCCAACAGTTCCAATCTTTAAACCCTTATTCTTTAATTCATTAATAGAAATTGCAGGTGAGGTCTCGGTTAATCCATATGCCTCTGCAATTGTTATCCCAGCGGCTGAAAAAACTCTAGCTAGCCTAGGCTGAAGGGGTGCACTTCCAGAACAAATTAGCTCTAATTTTCCTCCTAAAGCATTCTTCCATTTTGATAGAACGAGTTTTTTTGCAATCCAGTGTTTTATCAAATAGATCAAATTATTGTTGTATGGCTCAAATTTAAGTGCAACTTTAATTGACCAGAAAAATATTTTTTTTTTCAATCCACTGAATTCATTACCCTTATTATATATTTTTTCATATACCTTTTCAAGTAGTCTCGGGACCGCAGTCATAAAATTAGGTTTTACCTCCATTAAATTTTCACTTATTGTATCTAGTGACTCGGCAAAGTTTACACTAATTCCATTATACATATATCCATATACAAAAGTTCTTTCGAAAATATGACAGAGAGGAAGGAAACTTAGTGCAATTTGTTTTTTTTTGAAAGGGAATTTTTTTGAGGCTGATATAACATTAGATACAATATTTTTATGTGTTAGCATTACTCCTTTTGGAATGCCAGTAGTACCTGAAGTATAAATTATTGTAGCTACATCAGAGTCTGAAATATTTGATCTGTATTTATTTAATTTATGTTGGTCTTGATTCTTATTTCCCAGCTCAATTAAATTTAACCAATTCTTACAACCACTAATTTTATCAAAACTATATATACCTTTTAACCCTTTTACATTTTTTTTTATTGATGCTAACTTCAAATAGATTTCTTTATCAGAAACAAAACAGTAAGTGCTTTCTGAATGATTTAAGATAAATTCATAGTCATTAGAACTTATATTGGGATATAATGGGACTGTAATAGCACCCAGCTGGAGAATCCCCATATCAATTACAGACCATTCAGTTCTATTTGTCGATGATATTAATGCTATTTTTTCATTAGGCTTGACTCCTAATTTAAGAAGTGCAAAAGTGATTTGATTAACCATCTCATAAAACTCAAGTGTTGATTTATTTATCCAAAGTCCATTTTTTTTTGTAGACAGACAACACTCAAGAGGGTTATTTTTTAATTGATGGTCAAGTATTTCAAAAATCCTTGTAGGATTCATTTCAGTTTTTTTTAAATAACAAATAATTAACTATTGGGATCATTTATATCTTACCTTAGTTAACCAATTAAAGGCATTTTCAAAGGCAATAATCCAAGGAGAAAACTTATCCTCTCTATCTCGAGGGTAATGCGCCCAATTCCAGGGAAAAGTTGACCTTTCAAGGTGTGGCATCATAACCAAGTGTCTTCCATCTTCACTGCAAATCATAGCAGTATTATATTTAGATCCATTTGGATTTGCAGGGTATTGATCATAATGATATTTTGCTGGAATTTGATAATTAGATTCCTCTAGAGGTAGATCAAATCGTCCCTCTCCATGAGCTGCCCAAATACCTAATTTACTTCCCTCTAGCCCACTCATCATAATTGAGCTTGATGATTGAATATTTACTGCGGTAAATTGGCATTCAAATTTCCCAGATAAATTGTGTTTCATTCTCGGTAATTTTTTATGAGTTGGATTAATTAATCCCAACTCAATAAAAAGTTGGCAGCCATTGCATACTCCAAGAGAAATAGTATCCTCTCTTGAAAAAAATGTTTCTAACGCTTTTTTTGCTTTAGGATTGTATAAAAAAGCTCCAGCCCATCCTTTCGCAGAGCCTAAAACATCTGAGTTTGAAAAGCCTCCTACAGCGGCAACAAATTGATAGCTTTCTAATGTCTCTCTTCCATTTATTAAGTCTGTCATATGGACATCATATACATCAAAACCTACAACATGCATAGCATATGCCATTTCTCTCTCAGAATTGCTCCCCTTCTCTCTAATAATCGCTGCCTTTATTCTTTTTTTGTTATTTGGCTTAAGTTGACCGTCAAAATCTTTGGGAAATTTGAAGCGTAGAGGAATATCTTTATAATTTTTAAATCTAGTTTCGGCTAATCCCTCCATAGTTTGCAAATTATCAAGTTTTTTTGAGGTTGAAAACCAAATATCCCTTAGTTTAAATATATCAAGGTTTAATTGGTCTTTATTATTTATAAGTTTTAAATTTCCGCTATTATTTACGGTTCCAATATTAAAACATTCGACTCCAATTGAATTGAATTTTTTAGTTAAATTCTCCTCACTCTGAATTATTAAGCCTGAATTTTCAGCAAACAAAAGTTTGGTTGTATCAAATTCATTTATTTTAGATAGATTTATTTCCATGCCTATGTTTTGGGAGGGGAAACACATTTCTAAAAGTGTCGTAATCATTCCACCTGACGAAATATCATGTCCAGAAATAAGCTTCTTATTTAAAATTAATTTCTGAATCAAATTAAATGTGTTTTTAAAACATTTAATATTTTTAATTCCTGGCGCTTCAACTCCTATCTTGTTAATTACTTGCCCAAGTGACGAACCACCTAGTTTGTGCGTTTCGAAGGATAAATTGATATAGTATAGGCTTCCCTTTTTGGGAATAGCACAAGGATTTATTGTATTACTAATATCTTTACAATGAGCAGTTGATGAGATAATCACGGTGCCAGGAGCTAAAACGTCACCTTCCGGGTATTTCTGTTTCATAGACAAAGAGTCCTTTCCAGTGGGGATATTAATTCCCAACTCTATTGCAAAATTAGCACAAGCTTCAACGGCCCTATACAACCGATCATTTTCACCATCGTTATTGCATGGCCACATCCAATTAGCTGATAAACTTACTGACTTTAATCCTTTATCAAGGGGTGCCCAAATTATGTTAGTTAGTGCTTCAGCAACAGAATTAACGCTTCCTTTAGCAGGATCAATTAATCCTATAATAGGAGAGTGGCCAATAGCAGTTGCCACCCCCTCATTACCTTTATAATCTAGAGCCATAACTCCACAATTACTTAAAGGAAGTTGTAACTCTCCGATTGTTTGTTGTTGTGCAACTTTTCCTGTCACACATCTGTCAACTTTATTTGTAAGCCAGTCTTTACATGCAACCCCTTCAAGCTTTAAAACAGATGAAAGTAAGTTTTCAAATTTTGAAAAACTATATTCTAATTTTTCAAACTCGTTTTTTTTCCTTTGATCAGTAAGAGTTGTTTTAGGCGTACTGCCAAACAAAGATTTTAACTCCAAATCAATTGGATTTTGTCCATTTTCTTTATTTGCGAAGGAGAAATGATTGTCCCCAGTCACATAACCAACAATGTAGACTGGGGCCCTTTCTCGATCAGCAATTATTTTCAACCTATCTGCATCTGATGGTGATAGAATAAGCCCCATCCTCTCCTGGGATTCATTTCCTATTATTTCTTTAGCAGAAAGTGTTGGGTCTCCAATTGGCAATTTGTCAATGAAAATTTTTCCGCCTGTTTGTTCTACAAGTTCCGAGAGGCAATTTAAGTGCCCTCCTGCCCCGTGATCGTGGATTGATATAATTGGATTAATCGAACTTTCAACCAAGGCTCTGATTGTATTTGCCACTCTTTTTTGCATTTCTGGGTTAGAGCGCTGGACAGCATTTAATTCAATTTCATTACTAAATGCCCCAGTATTAGCAGATGAGACCGCAGCTCCTCCCATACCAATTCTATAGTTGTCCCCACCTAAAATAATTATAAGATCACCTTTAGATGGAGTTTTTTTCCTTGCCTGTTGTTTAATGCCGAAACCTATACCACCAGCTAACATAATAACTTTGTCGTAGCCTAGTCGATGATTATCCTCAAAATGTTCAAAAGTAAAAATAGATCCTGCAATTAAGGGTTGACCAAATTTATTTCCAAAATCAGATGCTCCATTTGATGCTTTAATCAAAATATCAATTGGTGTTTGGTATAACCATTTTCTTTTGGGTAAAACTTTTTCCCATTTTCGATCACCCGAAACTCTGGAGTAGGGAGTCATATATACAGCAGTTCCTGCAAGAGGTATTGAACCTTGTCCTCCAGCGAGTCTATCTCTAATTTCGCCTCCTGAACCAGTAGCAGCACCATTGAAAGGTTCAACTGTAGTTGGAAAGTTATGGGTTTCTGCTTTTAATGAAATAACACTCTCAATATTTTTAATTTTATAAATACTTGGGGTTGTAGATTCTTGGGGAGCAAACTGCTCTATTTTAGGACCTGAAACAAAAGCAACATTATCTTTATAGGCGGAAACAATGGAATTTGGATTCTTTCTTGATGTATTTTTTATCATTTCAAAAAGACTCTCATCTTTTAATTCTCCGTCTATTAAAAAAATACCATTAAATATTTTATGGCGACAGTGCTCAGAGTTAACCTGAGAAAACCCAAACACTTCAGAATCTGTAAGATTTCGTCCAATTTTCTCTGAGAGATGATTTAAATAGTCGACCTCATGTTTGCTAAGTGCTAAACCTTCTTTTAAATTATAATCTTCAATATCAATAATTGGAATAATTGGGTCAGGGGTATGATTTATCTCAAAAATTTTTTGATTTAAACCATTAAAAGTTTCGAATAACATTGGATCAAACCCCTTATGATTTTTTTTTGCAGTAAAACACTCAATTCTTGTAATCCCTTTAATATCCATATTTTGAGTTATCTCAACAGCATTTGTACTCCAAGGTGTAATCATTGTTGACCTTGGACCAATGAAACTTTCATCTATTTTTTGATTGCCAATTAGTGGGCTATTTCCAAACAGCCAAATCAGTTTATTTTGGTCTGGAGTATCTAGTTTATCCTTTTTTTGTACAGCATAAATTTTCTCAGTGGGTTTCCCAAAAAAGTAAATCATGATTGATTTTTAGTATCATAAAAATAATTTTTTCCATGCATTTAAGGACTATTAAAATTGCTATACAAAGAACAACTTTTCAGCAATTTATTCACATTTTCCTAAATAGTCTGGCACAGTAAAAACCATCAAAACCTGTTTGGTGTGAAAAGTATGTTTTATCCTTCTCAAATTGAAACTTTGAACCTAATTTACTTTTTAAAAAATTATCAACCTGATGTCGGTTTTCAATAGGTAAAATAGAACAAGTAGCATAAATCAAACACCCATTTACTTTAACTAATGATGCGTATGCTTGAAGTATCTTTTGTTGATTTAATGTGATATGGTAAATTATATCTGGATCAAGTTGCCATTTTAAAGCTGGGTTTCTCTTTAATACGCCGATGCCACTACAGGGGGAATCAATTAAAACACCATCTGCATTTCCTTTAATTAATTCTAAGTCTTTAGATTCTTTAATACAAAATGTATCGATGGAGTTAATTTTATTTCGTTTAGCTCTATTTTTTAATTCAAGAAGCTTGGATTGATTGATATCAATTGCCAGTATTTTAGCTTTATTGTTAGTTAAATTAGCTAAATGTAAACTTTTACCACCTGCCCCTGCACATGAATCTATGTAGTATTTACCCTCTGTGGGATTCAGCCAATAACATACAGCTTGTGAGTTTGCATCTTGGATTTCAAAAAAACCTTTTTTGTATTCCTCTAAATCCAATACTGGTTTATGATTTTCAAAAATTAAAGCATCAGGATAATTTGGTTTTATCTCAGTTTTTATTTGATATTCACAATATAATATGTCTTTTAGCTTTTTTACTGAGATTTTAGTTCGATTTACTCTAATAATAAATTTGGCAGGAAGGTTTAATGCCTCAAGTTCCTTATTCCAAAACTTTTCTCCAAATGCCTGAACCCCTAAATCATCTAGCCAGTCTGGAATTGAATATTTAAATTTTCTTTCATTGATTAGCTCATGAAAATTTTTTAAAAGAATTTTGGGATTTATATTAATAAATTCTTTCCAGTCTGGAAGTTTTTGACCATTCATTACCATCCAACCTGCTATTAATCTTAAAAAAAAGTGATCTGAAGAATTATTATCTAATTCTAAGGCTTGTTGAATAAGTCTTTTTTGACGAATTACATCGTAAAAAACTTTTGCAATAACTTTTCGGTCTCTTGAACCCCATTTAGAGTTGCTTTTAAGTAATTTTTTGATAACATCAGAAGCAGGTTTTTTGTCAACAATGGTACTTTTGAGACCAGACACAATTCCAAATGCAACATTTCTGTGAAGTTTCATTTTGCAATAACATGATTCCAATTAAATTTATTTTTAATTTTCCTCTTTTGCTTTTTTTATTCTATATATCATTTCTCTATTAAAACGATATTCCATAACCTGAACTCTAAGGACTTTTTTAGGTGATAAACTATCTAAAAGTTTAAGATCACGTTCCTCTTTCAACTTAAGAGCTAGATGTTCCAGGTTATTTATTTGGTTAATAACTTGAAATGCACTAATGTTTGATATAGTATCTAATTCTTTAAAATATTCTCTTCTTAAAGCTCTAATTTTTTTTCTAGATTTTTCGTGTATTTTGTCCTCGTAATCGTTGTAAATCTTCCAAAAAAAAGTTTCTTGATTCTCATTTAAACCTAATTTTTCAGTTATATAAGTCATTTTTAGGGCCTTAAGTCTATCAAAGCTCATATTATCTTTTTGTCCATAACTAAAATTTAAACTTAGAATTAGCACAATAAATAAAAATCTATTCATTTTCATGTATATTAATATTATAAGGGTTTTCACTAAATATTTTTATTTCAAAAATATCTTCAGTAGATATTGAATTATATGAGTCAATAACTAAATCATAACTTAAGGTATTAGAATCAAAGTCGTCAGCTATTTCGTAAGCAGAACTGTTTGACAAATATTGATCTAAAAAAAATTCCTCTAGCTCCAACTTTTTTAACTTATTTTCCTCAAAAAAAATAAAAATTGCAATAGTTGCTACTACAGCACTAAAACTGAAGACATAATTACGTAAGCTATTGTCAAAAGACGAGTAGTTCACTTTACTTAAAATTTCGGTTTCGACTGAATAAAAATAATTCACAGGTGTAATAAAACCATCATTGTTTCTAATCAAACCTATTTTTCGCAAAAACTTTTTTTCAAATAATTCAAAATAATTTTTTGGAACTTTAAACGGAGTTTTTTTGTGTAAATCATTCATTTAAGATAGTCTTAATTTTTTTTTTAGCATGATGATATGAAGCTTTTAAACCACCAACGGAAGTCCCTAATATCTCTGAAATTTTTTCATATTTCATCTTGTCAAAATATCTCATATTAAATATTATTCTTTGTTTCTGTGGTAAGTTTGCAATAGCCTTATGGAGTTTAATTTCAATTATATCCCCCTCGAAATAAGGGTCTGTTTCAAGTAAATTAATTTTATCTAAAATAAATTTTTCACCCGATATTCCCATTTGTTTTGATTTTTTATTGATAAAATTTAATGACTCATTTGTTGCTATCCTATAAATCCAAGTATACATACTACTATTTCCTTTAAATTTTTTAATATTTTCAAATACTTTAACAAAAGTATTTTGTAAAACATCATCGGCATCATCGTGATTTATAACTATTTTTCTTATTTGCCAATAAAGGCGTTCTTTGTAATCAGATACTAATTTCCTAAAGGCAAAATCCTGTGTTTCAGGATTCTTTAATGCATTTATAAATTGGTTTTCTGTATTCAAAACTTCTTACATTTGATTCCTTAGATACAAAAAAGTTTAATTCAAATTAAAAAGTTTGTAATTCTACAAGTTTTTTGTAGAAAGAATCTTTTTGTAATAATCCTTGGTGAGTTCCTTTTTCAATAATTTTACCTTTATCTAGGAGTACTATTAAATCAGCCTTTTTAATTGTAGACAAACGATGAGCAATTACAAGGGAAGTTCTATCTTTCATAAGGTTTTCTAATGCATTTTGAACTAATTTTTCGGAACCAGTGTCAAGTGAAGAAGTGGCTTCATCTAAAATTAAAATATCTGGATTTTTTAAAACTGCTCTTGCAATTGAAAGTCTTTGCTTTTGTCCTCCAGAAAACATATTACCACCCTCTCCAATTACCGTATCAAATCCGTCATTTAATTTTTTAATAAATTCATATGCATTAGCTATTATTGCAGCCTCAACTACATCTTTTTTTGTTGCTAGAGGATTCCCCAGAGCAATGTTATTATGGACAGAATCATTAAATAAAATTGAATCCTGGGTAACAACTCCAGTAAGCTGATAAAGATCTGATTTTTTAATTTGGTTGATAGGTATATCATCTATCTTTAATTGACCTTTTCCAATTTCGTAAAATCGATTAATCAAATTAGCAACAGTGGTTTTACCCCCCCCGGAGGGTCCTACCAATGCAATGGTTTGACCTTTTTTTATTTCAAGAGAAAAATTTTCTAGAACACTTTTATTTCCATAAGAAAAGGAAACCTTTTCAAACTTAATTCCCATTCTCAAATGTTTTAACCCTATTGACTCTGAAGTAT